>VFQN01000511.1_pt1 | contig 71891 bp, 64 predicted proteins | sample 3512371 | NCBI WGS metagenome assembly VFQN01 (sample SAMN10412370, study PRJNA504923) | tailings metagenome | isolation source: Replicate 2 from Balatoc abandoned mine | place: Philippines: Itogon, Benguet | collected 2017-08-28 | reverse complement strand
ACATCCGGCGACATCCAGTGATAGTCACCACGATCCGCCCGCCACAGATGATGATGCGCGTCGATGATCAACCTGCTTCCCCTTGCTTCGGGCGCCCATATTGGCTTTTGTGCATAACACTAGTATTATAATGAACACATCCGCAATGCGGATTCGTGCAGACCAACACACAGGACAGGAAGAATTCAGACCACAGGATATGCCTGCACGGAGACTGGCGCCCCTCGCTCGCAAGCTGCTAATCTGAAATATCGCTTCAATCGTTCTCACAAGTCACGGTGGCCATGGACATCGACGCATCCAATCTCAACCGCTCCCTTCCGCTGCGCGACCAGATCTATCACAAGGTCCGCAGCTTGATCGTCAGCGGCCAGATGAAACCAGGGGAATCGATCAACGAGATGGCGATCGCCCAGTCGCTTGGCGTCTCCCGAACACCCGTGCGCGAAGCCGTCAAGCGCATCAGCGACGAGGGCCTCGTCAACGTCTTCGCCCAGACCGGCACCTTCGTCGCGCGCATCAGCATCCGCGACATCGAGGAAGCCTACGTCATTCGCAATGCGCTGGAAATGGAAAGCGCGCGCCGCGCCGCCGAGAAACTGACCCCGGCCCAGGCAGAGGCATTGGAGGACAACATCGCCGCCCACAAGACGGCGATCGCCCGCGGCCGCTTCAGCGATGCCATCCAACTCGATGACATCTTTCATCGCACCATCGCAGAAGTGAACGGCTTTCACATGCTCTGGCGCGCAGTCGACATTTCCAAGGCGCAGATGGATCGTGGCCGCTACCTCGCCATTCCCAAGCCCGGCTACGGCGACCAGACCATTTTGCAGCATCAGGCGATCCTGAAGGCGCTGCAGCGCCATGACAGCGAGGCAGCGGCCACCGCCATGCGCGAGCACCTCAATACGTCCCTGCGCAACACGCTGGAAGTTGCCGCCGCAAACAACGCATTCGGCTGAAGGGTTCAGCCGCCCCGCCCTCACCTCTCTTCAAGGAGTGCAGCATGCAGCGCATGGGCCTGTGCATCGGGCTAAAGCCTGACGTCATCGACGAATACAGGGCGCTGCACGCAGCCGTCTGGCCGGAGGTGCTGGCAGTCATCAGCGTGGCCAACATTCGCAACTATTCGATCTTTCTGCGCGAGCCGGAAAATCTGCTCTTTGCCTACTGGGAATATCACGGCGCCGACTTCAAGGTGGATGCCGCCGAGATGGCACGCTCGCCGGCCATGCAGAAATGGTGGGAGATCTGCGATCCGCTGCAGCAGCCGTTTGCCACCCGCAAGGACGGAGAGTGGTGGGCGGACATGGTCGAAGTCTTCCATCACGACTGACGTCCCGGGAACGTAAATCCCCTCCATCTCGCACCGCGAGGTTTCGATGCAGCTCCCAGGGCATTGCCATGCTTGACCGCATCGCTACTATTATATTAGTATTCAAATATCACAAACTCCATCGCGGAGCGCGCCTGCGTCACCCGCCCGAGCATATCATGGCCCGTTTCATCCAGCTTTCCGCCGCCGACAACATCGTCCTGGTGACCGACCCGTTCAATCCGGGCGACCTTGCGGGGAGCGTGGTGGCAACGACCCGCATCCCCCGCGGTCACAAAATGGCGATGACAGCGATCGGCAAGGATCAGCCGATCATCAAATACGGTCAGGTCATCGGCTTTGCGAAGGATGCGATCGCACCCGGCGACTGGGTTCACGAACACAATGTCTATGTCGATTCCTTTGAGCGGAACTACATGTTCGGCGAAAACCTGAAGGAGACACATGTGCTGCCGGAAGCGGCGCGAGCCACCTTCCTCGGCTATCGCCGCGCCAATGGAAAGGTCGGCACGCGAAACTACGTCGCCGTCCTGACATCCGTGAACTGTTCGGCGAGTGCTGCCCGCTTCATCGCCGAGGAAGTCAACAAATCGGGTGTGCTCAGGAACTATCCGAACATCGATGGCGTCATCTCGCTCGTGCACGGCACGGGCTGTGGCCTGGACGTCAATGGCGAAGCCCATGACATGCTCAAGAAGACTCAATGGGGTTTTGCGACCAATCCGAATGTGGGCGGCGTGCTGATGGTCGGTCTTGGCTGCGAGGTTTTCCAGATTCCGCGCTGGATGAAAACCTTTGGCGTCGAGGAAAACATCACCTTTCGCACCCTGACGATCCAGGAGGCCGGCGGCACGCGCAAGACGGTGGAAGCGGGCGTGCATGCGATCTACGAGATGCTGCCGGCCGTGAACGCGCACAAGCGAACCGCTGCGCCCGCATCGGAATTGGTTCTTGCACTGCAATGCGGCGGATCGGACGGCTATTCGGGCATTACGGCAAACCCGGCGCTCGGCGCGGCCGTCGACCTGCTTGTCGAGCAAGGCGGCACGGCCATCTTGTCGGAAACACCGGAAATCTATGGCGCTGAGCATCTCTTGACCCGGCGCGCAGAAAGCCGCGCAGTCGGCGAGAAACTCGTCGAAAGGATCCATTGGTGGGAGGACTACACTGCCCGCCACAATATGGAAATGAACAACAATCCCTCGCCCGGCAACAAGCTCGGCGGCCTGACGACGATCCTTGAAAAATCACTCGGCGCGGCGGCAAAGGGTGGCTCGACGAACCTGCGCGCCGTGTTCGAATATGCCGATCCTGTCGATACGACCGGCCTCGTCTTCATGGACACGCCGGGCTACGATCCGGTCTCGGCGACCGGGCAGGTGGCGGGCGGGGCCAACATCCTCTGCTTCACCACGGGCCGCGGCTCAGCCTTCGGCTGCAAACCGACGCCGTCGATCAAGCTCGCCTCCAACTCCCACATCTACGAGCAGATGATCGAAGACATGGATATCGACTGCGGCGACGTGTTAAGCGGCGTTTCGCTGGAGGAAAAGGGCCGGCAGATATTCGATCTCATCCTGCGCACGGCATCCGGCGAACTCACGAAATCCGAGCAACTCGGATATGGCGATCTCGAATTCGTGCCCTGGAACATCGGTGCGACGATGTAAGGCACACACGCCCCCTCCAAAAAAGGGCGTAAAGCCTTCCCGATCAGGCAACAAGACCTTCGTGCTGCAGGGCTTTCCAGAGCTCCCCCGGTACATCCTGCTCGAACCAGCCGATGTTTTGTCGGACCTGCTCTGCGTCGCGTGGACCGATCAGCACCGTCGTAACGGCGGGATGGCGCAGCGGATACTGAATGGCCGCCGCCGAGAGCGGCACACCGAAACGCTCGCAGATCTCCGAGAGGGCTTTCACCCGTATCCCCACAGCCTCGGGCACGTCCTGGTAGTTGAACTTTCGATGGCCACCGGGACCGCCGGCAAGAATGCCCGAATTGAAGACGCCGCCGATCATGATGCCCATGCCGACCTCCTGTGCCTTGTCGAGCAGGGTAAGCGCGTTCTGCTCCAGCAGCGTGTGACGGCCGGCCAAGAGCGTGCAGTCGAGCGCAGCCTCGTTCATTGCGTCCAGCACGATATCGGCCTCGTTGACCCCGAGACCGAAGCCACGGATGAGGCCGGCTGCCCGCAGCTCCTCCAGCGCCCGAAAGCCCCCGCCCTTCGTCAGCGCCATCCAGTGGGTGGCCTGCGCCACGCCATGGGTAACGGTGCCGATATCGTGCACGAAAAGGAGGTCCAGCCGCTCAAGCCCCGTGCGCTGGGCGCTGTCATCGAAACTGCGCATGATGGCATCGTAGGAGTAGTCGAAGACCTCTCTGAACGGCAGGCCGTTGTGCCAGCCGGAATCGAGCGGGTTTTTCGGTGGCGCGGGCGGCAGATCGCGGCCCGGCCTTTCACGCGCCATGAGCCGGCCGACCTTGGTGCTGACCGTGAACGTTGCGGCAGCGTCCGTCTTTTCCCGCAGAAAATGGCCGAGCAAATGTTCGGCGCGACCGAGACCATACATCGGTGCACTGTCGAAATGACGGATACCGGCCTGCCAGGCCGCTTTGAGGGCCGCCAGAGACGCATCCGCCGAAACCGGCGCATAGAGCCCTCCCATGGCCGCCGTACCCATGCCGAGAGCCGTCACCTTAAGCCCTGTCCTGCCAACTGTCCTCGCTTCGCCAGCCCGCATGAAACCCTCCTCGCAAGACCGCGCGAAAATCACCGGTCACCCTTGCTTGCGTTGTTACACTAATATAATAGCGGAGATCAAGGCAGCACAACGGTGCCGGAGAAAAGAGCCCGATAGCGGAGGAAAGCCATGAACCGGATCGATTTGTCAGGCCAGCATGCGGTGGTAACAGGCGGCGCGCAGGGCCTTGGCTTTGCCATGGCACGCCGTATCGTTGCATCGGGCGCCACCGTCACGCTCTGGGATGTCGATGAGGCTCTGCTGGCCTCGGCCCGCAAGACCCTCGGCAGCGCCGCCACAACAGTTATCGTCGATATCTCCGACTGGGAGCAGGTCGACGGCGCGCGGGCGCGCACCGAAGAGATCGCAGCCCCCGCCTCGCTTCTCGTCAACTCCGCCGGCATTGCCGGGGCCGCAGCGCCGCTCCATATCTACGACATCGCCATGTGGAAAAAGATAATCGACATCAACGTCAATGGGACCTTCTACGTCAACCGGGCGCTTGTGCCCGGCATGAAGGAACGCAACTACGGCCGTATCGTCAACATCGCCTCGGTTGCCGGCAAGGAAGGCAATCCGAATGCCGCTGCCTACTCGGCTTCGAAGGCTGCCGTGATGGGCCTTACCAAGTCGCTCGGCAAGGAGCTTGCCGGCTACGACATCGCCGTCAATTGCATCACGCCGGCGACCGCCCAGACCCGTATCCTCGAACAGCTGACGCCGGAGTTCATCGAATATATGCGCTCGCGCATACCGCGGGGCCGCTTCCTGGACGTCGACGAGGCGGCCTCCATGGTCGCCTGGCTGCTCTCCAAGGAGAACAGCTTCACAACCGCCGCGACCTTCGATCTCTCCGGCGGAAGGACGACGTATTGACGGTGCCACGCGTCTGGGGGTTAAACACGACCAAACAAAGTTGAGTTAAGATCGTATAGTACCCCCTCGATCTATCCTTGCCGAGGCGATGCAGGCAATCTCTGCAAGCGCAGATCAGGTCCTGTACAGTTGCCGATGGTGCATGCCGCGGCCATCGTCCAGTTCGCCGCTATCAGCCAAAGATCAAGGCGGAATGCCTCTTCTCAATGCAAACGGAAAACCCGGACGGGCCGACCTCGCGAAAAAACCGGCGGATGATTTCGATGAAGAGCCGCACGAACAGAGGCTTCGCGTTTCCATAGAGATCCAGGACGATGACCGATGGCGGCGGGAGTTCGTCGAGGATCGGGCGCCTCACGATGCCCTGGCCGTCCGACGTTGCCCGGCCTATAGGGCGCATGTTGAGGATCGACATACCAAAACCAGACGCAACCGCGGAACGGACCGTTTCATAGGAGCGGGTATGAAAGCGGACATCCGGCCGCTTCGCCAGGATATCGAACAGCGTCAGCAGATATGTCGCCGTCTGGGGCATGTCGAGCAACACGAATGGACGCGTCGCAATCTCCGATAGCCAGACGGCATCCTTGGCCGCCAGCGGGTCATCGACGTGCAGGACGGCGTGGGCCGGAACCTTGCAAATCCGTGTCATCGTCCCTGTCGTGATGGTGCCGATATCGTAGAGAACGGCCAGATCGATCAGCCCCTCGCCCAGCCAAGTTTGCAGCTGCACCTGGTCCCCTTCGAGAAGGTCGATTTCGACATCGCCGACATTGTCGATGTACATGCGCAGCATTTCCGGCATGAACAGGGCACCGAACGGTTCGAAACAGCCGATGCGCAAGACCTTCGGCACACGGTCGGCGAGGTCGCCGATTGCCCTGTCGAACTCCGTCGCAGCCGAAAGCATGATCCGGGCCGCGCTGATGAAGCGCTCGCCGGCCGGCGTGACCTGAACTCCGCGCGCCGGCCGCCGCTCGAAGATGCGTGCTCCCATCTCCCCTTCGGCGAGTGTGATCGCCGCAAGAATGGAGGATTGCGAGATATGCAGGACCTTTGACGCAGCCTGTACACTGCCGAGGCTTGCGACTTCGCAGACATAGCGCAGCTGCCGGATCGTCAGGTTCATCGAACCGAATGCTCCAGAAAATGTATGAAGTTATGCGAAAGAATACATTTTGTGCGTGCGAAGGAAAGGTTCATTCTGCCCTCAACGAACAAACCTGCCGCAAGATGCAGGGATATACGAAATCAAGGGAACGATAGAATGCCTTTTCAAAACCCTCTCGAAGGGGCGGCCGAGCTATGCCGTATGGACGCCGCAGCGCTTGCGGCAGCCTATCGCAATCGCACGCTTTCGCCGGTCGAAGTCGCCAGGGCAACCATAGAACGCGCCGAGAACGTGAACGCCACGCTCAACGCCTTCACATTCATCGATCATGATGGTGCACTTGCAGCCGCCGACGCAGCCGAGAAGCGCTGGGCGAAGGGTGCGCCCCTTTCGGATATCGATGGCATCCCGACAACGCTCAAGGATATCGTGTGGGTCGAAGGCTGGAGTGTGCGCTACGGCAGCACCACGACACCGGCACGCCCCCATGGCGATGACGCGCCGTCCGTGGCCCGTTTGCGCAAGGCCGGCGCGATCTTCATCGCACAGACCACCACGCCGGAATTCGGTTGGAAAGCCATCACGGACAGCGCACTTTTCGGCGTGACGCGCAATCCGTGGAACACGGAAAAAACGCCCGGCGGATCATCCGGTGGCGCAGCCGTAGCCGCTGCCGTCGGGGCGGGGGTTTTTCATCTCGGAACAGACGGCGGCGGCTCGATCCGCATTCCTGCGTCCTTTACCGGTATCGTGGGCCATAAGCCGACCTTCGGCCGGGTTCCGGCCCATCCGGCAAGCGCCTTCGGCACCGTCGCCCATGTGGGGCCAATGACGCGAAGCGCCCTCGACGCGGCAGCCATGCTAAGGGCGATGTCCGGCAGGGACATCCGCGACTGGGCCCAGGGCGTCGGCAAGCTGGCGAGCCTCGAGCCTGGAGAAGCTGCGAGCCTCGCCGGAAAACGCATCGGATACTGGTCGAAACCAGCCAGCGGGACACTCGATCCCGAGGTCGCCGCGGTGGTCGATGCCGCGGTCTCGAGATTGTCCTCCGCGGGGGCTATCGTGGAGCCGATTGCGCTGCCCGCGGAAGGCCTTCTGGACCTCTTCCATCATCATTGGTTCACCGGTGCTGCGGCGCGCCTTTCCTCGATCCCCGAGGCGGAACGTGGGTTGATCGATCCAGGCTTTCTCGAAATCGCTCGTGCCGGCGCGGCGTATAGCTCGACGGAACTGGTTCTCGCACAGGTCCGGCGCGGCGAATACGGCGCAGCGATGGATCGCCTGCTTGCCGAATACCATTTCGTGGTTTCGCCCGGGACGGCATTGCCTGCCTTCGACGCGGGGCTCGAAGTGCCGGCGGGAAGCGCCTTCAGCCGCTGGACGGAATGGGCCGGTTTCAGCTTTCCCATCAACCTGAGCCAGCAACCGGCCTGCGTCATACCGTGCGGCTTCACCTCCGCCGGCCTGCCTGTCGGTTTCCAGATCATCGGAGCACGCGGCGAAGACGCTGCCGTCCTTTCCGCCGCGGCCGGCCTGGAGGTGATGTTTTCCAGGTAAGCACCGACCACGCATGACGAACACAACCAACTATAAAAGGGGTAACCGTTATGATGAATAGACGTGCAATGCTTCAGGGAGCCTTGGGAGCCGGTGCGGCCGGCGGCATGCTCCTTGCCGATATGAACAGGTCCGTCCGGGCGCAGGATACGTCCCCGATTGCAGTGGGCTCGGCGCTGCCGATGTCAGGCATCGCAGCGGCGGACGGCATCGAGTTCAAGAACGGGCTCGACCTTGCCGCCGAGGAGATCAACGCCGCCGGCGGCATTCTGGGCCGGCCCGTCGAGATTCACATCGAAGACACCAAGGAGATGGGCGCCGACCTCGTATCCCAATCCATGCAGCGGCTGGTCGATCGCTTCAACACGCCGGTGATCATCAATGGCTACAACCTCGGCACCAACATGATCGAAATGGACGTCGCAGCCGACAACGACGTCATCATGATGCACTACAACACGCTCATTTCGCACAACGAGAAGTTCAAGACCGATCCCGAGCGGTATTACGGTTCCTTCCAGGGCGACCCTCCGGAATTCTGGTATGGACCGGGCTGCCTGAACTTCCTGAAGACCCTTTCGGAAGGTGGCAAGTGGACGGCGCCGAACAAGAAGATCGCCATCATTCCCTCGGCCAACGAGTATTCCATCGTGATCGCCAATGCGATCCGCGACAAGGCCAAGGACTACGGTTTCGAGGTGAGCCTGTTCGAAACCGTGCCGTTCCCGACCAACCAGTGGGGGCCCACGCTGGCAAAGCTGCGGCAGGACCCGCCGGCCGCCATCATCGTGACGCACTTCCTGCCGCAGGATCTTGCGCAGTTCATGGTGCAGTTCCTTTCCCAGCCCACGAACAGCCTCGTCTACATGCAATACGGCCCGTCGCTTCCCGCCTTTCGCGAGATCGGCGGCGAGAGCATCAACGGCGTCATCTATTCAACGGTCGTCGGCTGCCTTCCGGACGAATTCTCGAAGCCCTTCCGCGAGTCCTATCGCGCGAAGTTCGGCCCGAACTCCGCCTACATCACGGGATCGCAGACCTATGACGGCCTGTGGATGTGGGCGATTGCCGCCGCCATTGCCGGCGGTCCGGGCGAGCCCTTCAACAAGGAGCAAGTGGGCAAGGTGGCGGCCGTCATGCGACGCAATGTCTATCGCGGCGTCAACGGGACCTATCGGGCCGATACCGCCGGACAGTCGGCCTACTGCTACCCGACGCAGACGGCCGATCCTTCGCTGGGCATGCCGCATCAGTTCCTGCAGCATCAGGACCACACGACCGACCCCAAGCTCATCGCGCCGGCGCTCTACGCCACCGATGCGTTCGTCCTGCCACCCTGGATCAAATAGGCTCCTGCAGGTGCAGCGCTGAATCTGTGTATCGGCCGCGAAAGTGGCCGATACCGATGGCGGAAGGAGCGGGATGATGGAAAGCAGCGGGACAATCTTGCTGGAATGCGAAAACGTCGTGAAGCGCTACGGTTCGCTTTCGGCGGTGGATGGTATGTCGCTGACCGTCAGCCGTGGCGAGATCGTCGGCATCGGCGGGCCGAACGGCGCAGGCAAGACCACCTTTTTCGACGTGGTGACAGGCGTAACGCCAGCGACCGAAGGAAGGATGGTCTTCGACGGCCACGATATTTCGGGACTTGGCGCCGACAGGATATGTCAGCATGGCATTGCGCGCACATTCCAGCTCAACGCGGCATTCGACAGCCTGACGGTACGCGAGAACATCGACGTCGCCGCCTATTTCGGCCGTAGCCGAAGGACGCTGCCGGGGCTGAAGCTCGGCAGGGACGTACGCGACCAGACGGAAAAAGCACTGGCTTTCGTTGGTCTTGCGGACAAGGCGGATGCGACGGTGGCGCAGCTTCCCGTGCTCGACCGCAAACTGCTGATGATTGCCGGTGCGATCGCAACCAGACCCAAATTGCTTTTTCTGGACGAGCCGGTCGGCGGGCTCAATACAAGCGAGATCGACCACATCATCCGTTTGGTGGAACGGCTGAAGGCGAACGGCATGACCGTCGTTCTCATCGAACACGTCATGCGCTTCCTGCTCGCACTCTCCAGCCGTGTCCTCATCATGCATCATGGCAAGAAAATCTTCGAAGGACCGCCGCAAGCAGTCGCTGAAGACCCGGTCGTGGTCGAAACCTATCTCGGAGAGGGAACGCGCAAGCGCCTCAAGACCTATTTTTCCGAAGGCGAGGTCCAGCCGTGAGTGCGTTCACGAAACCGCCCGTCCTCAGTCTTTCCAACGTGGTCTCCGGCTATGGCGGACTGGAGGTGCTGAAGGGCATATCCTTCGATGTCGCCGCCGGCGACTTCGTCACGGTCGTCGGGCCAAACGGCCACGGCAAATCGACGCTGCTCAAGACCATCTCCGGCCTCGTGCCGCTGACATCGGGCGCGGTCCGCATCAATGGCGCACCGACGCTTGCCAAACCGCATGCCATCGCCGCGCTCGGTGTGGCCCACGTTCCACAGGGCGACATGCTGTTTCCTGAAATGAGCGTCCTGGAAAACCTGCTCATGGGGGCCTATCTCGCTCCCTCCAAGGCGGAAATCGATCGCCGGCTGGACGAAGTCTATACACTCCTGCCCAAGCTTTCGGACAGGCGCGACCAGATCGCATCGTCCCTCTCGGGGGGAGAACGGCGCATGGTTGGCATCGGCCGTGGCCTCATGATGGGCGGGCAGATCCTCCTGATCGACGAACCGTCGTTGGGTCTCGCCCCCCTGATCATCGAGCAGATCTATGGCGTGATAACGGAACTCTCCAGAGGCGGCCGCACGATCCTGCTCGTGGAGGAGAATCCGGCCCGCGTCGCCGACCTCGCAAACCATCTCCACCTTCTGGATGACGGTATGATTGTGTGGTCGGGCCCACCTGCTGAACTGCTTGCCCGCGACGAACTCCTCGCAACGTATCTGGGGGGCTGACGATCATGCTCGACATCCTGACCGCCATTCTCATCGCAGGCCTTACGACAGGGGCTCTCTATGCGCTTGCAACCGTCGGCCTCTCCCTCGTCTGGGGCTCCATGGGCATGCTCAACATGGCGCATGCCGCCATGTTGACGCTTGGCGGCTATTCCGCCTTCACGCTCTGCACCGTCCTCGGCCTACCGGTCATCGCCGGCTTTGCCGGCGCCATTCTTGTCGGCGCCGTCGCAGGCGGATTGCTCTACGTCCTGATCGTGCGCAACCTGCTGAAGAACGACAAGGCGACGTTCGAATCCAATGTGATGATCGCAACCGTCGGCATCGGCATTGCGCTCGAAAACGCTATTCTTCTGACCTATGGTGGCCAGCCGTTGAAACAGCCGATCTCGGCAACGGGATCACTCGTGCTCGGTCCAGTGAGCCTTCCCTATCAGAACATGCTCATCGTCTTCGTCGTCATAGCGCTCATGGCCGTCATAGCGCTTCTTCTCGGCAAGACGCGCATGGGTCGCGCCATCCGTGCGACAGCCCAGAACCGCGAGGCAGCGCAACTCATGGGCGTTGCCGTCAACCGCGTCTACTTCCAGGTCCTCGTCCTGTCGGGCGCGATCGCCGGCATCTGCGGCGTGATGGTGAGTTCCATGACCCAGCTTTCGCCGCCGCTCGGGAACGACCCCATGCTGAAAGCCTTCATCATGTGCGTGGTCGCAGGGCTCGGCAATTTGCCGGGCGCGGTGGCCGCCGCCTTTGGTCTCGCGCTGCTCGAGGCCTTCGTCCAATACGTCGCCGGCGCGCGCTGGGGTTTTCCAACGCTGCTCTTCGTGGTCATCGCTGTCCTGATATGGCGGCCCGCCGGCCTTTTCGGCCGTGTCCAAATCCGTCGAATGTGAGGTGACGCCGTGACCCAGACTTCAAGCTTCAAGGGCATGGCCGGCAGCGCGCGTCTCGACCTTCTCGTCAGCCTGCTGCTCATCGCGGCCGCGATTGCGCTTCCTTTCATGATCGACAGCCGCTACGTGCTCGGCCAGATCGTGCTGGCCCTGTTCTACGCCACCATTGCCTCACAGTGGAACCTGCTTTTCGGCTTTGCCGGCGTCTTCTCGCTGGCACAGATGGCCATGTTCGCCTTCGGTGGCTACGCGACCGCTATGATCTGCTTCTACTTCGGATGGAACGTCTGGACGGCTTTGCTGCCGGGCGCGCTTTCTGCCGTTGTCTTCTCGCTGATCGTCGGTCTCGCGTGCCTTCGCCTGACCGGCGTCTATGTCGCGCTGCTCACGCTCGCCATCGCCCAGACCATGTATCTGCTGATTGTCACGGACACCGAATGCTTCACGATGGTGGGCTCCATCTGCCGGCAGTTCACCGGTGGCGCTGTCGGCTTTGCCCGCTTCGGCGATCTCGGCACGCGGGCGCTTCTCAAGGGCCAATGGCTCGTCGGCAACTATGCGATCGTCGCAACCCTCTTTGCGATCACGATGATCGTCACATACATCATCGTCAAAAGCCCGATAGGGCTTGCGTTTCGCGCGCTGAAGGACAATCCCGGCTATGCGGTGGCGCGCGGTGTCAACCGGTTCCAGGCGCAGCTTCTCGTGTTCGGCATCTCGGCCTTCTTCACGGGCCTTGCCGGCGGCTTCTACGCCGCGCATTTCCAGGCGATCGGTCCCGGCATCCTCTCCATGTCGCAGCTGATGTTCATCATCGCGATCACCGTCGTCGGCGGTGTCGGCACCTTCTGGGGGCCGCTCGTCGGCACGATCGTGCTCGTGGCGGCCGACGAGCTGATGCGCGAGGCGGGTGAGTTCCGCACGCTCGGCCTCGGCCTCATCATCGCTCTGTCGATCCTGCTCATGCCGAAAGGCCTCGTCGGTCGACTCGGCGATCTCGTCTTCTGGCTGCGCCACCGCAACGCCGCGGCCGTCTCCAGCGTCAATTTCCAGGAAAAGCCGGCAACCGCCGGGAAGTGAGGGGGTCCCATGTACGACACGATCATCATCGGCGCAGGTTCGGCCGGCTGCGTGCTTGCAAACCGGCTGAGCGCCGATCCGGACCGCAAGGTCCTCGTCCTCGAGGCCGGACGCGCCGCCCCCCTCGCCTCCGATATCCCGTCCGACTGGGTGACCATGTTCAACACGGGCGCCGATTGGGGTTACTACACCGACCCGCAGGCCGGCTGCCGCGGGCGCCGCATCTTCTGGCCGCGCGGCAAGATGGTGGGCGGCTCCGGTGCGCTCAATGCGATGATCTATATCCGGGGACTGCCTTCGGACTATGATGCCTGGGAAGCGATGGGCTGCGCCGGCTGGGGCTGGAACAACGTGCTTCCGGTGTTCCTCCATTCCGAGGCCAACGCCGACATCAAGGAGAGCCCCTATCACGGCAACGACGGCCTCCTGCACATCGGCAATGTGCCCTATGTCGACAAATACGAACGGATCTGGATCGAGGCCGCGGAAGCAGCGGGCTATCCCTACAATCCCGACTACAACGGTGAAACCCAGGAAGGGGTTGGTCTCTTCCAGTTCACCATCAAGAACGGCGAGCGCTGGGGAACCGGGAAGGCCTACCTGCGGCCCGCGCTCGAGCGGCCCAACCTGACGGTGAAGACCGGCGTTCTCGTGACAAAAATCATCATCGAGAATGGCCGCGCCACGGGTGTCAACTACCTGATCGACGGCGTTCCGCACACGGCCCATGCCGGCAGCGAAGTCGTTCTGTCTTCGGGGGCAGTCGGCTCTTGCCAGCTCCTCATGCTGTCGGGGGTCGGCCCGGCGGACGAACTGAAGGCGGTGGGTGTCGATCCCATCCACAACCTTCCCGGCGTCGGCAAGGACCTGCAGGACCACCTCAACATCCCGATCACCTTCTACACCAAGGAAGCCCTCGGCATCGGCGCCTGGACCGACGAGGTGATCGCCGACAGTTTCGAGGAATGGCGCGACCGGCGCACCGGCATCCGCACCTCGCCCTGGGTCGCCTCCGGCGGCCATGTGTGCAGCAGGCCCGGCGTCGAACCCGACCTCCAGCTCTACGGTGCGATGAGCCCGCATCGCGACTACGCCCGCTTCCTCGGCGGACAGTCGGGCATCACCACACACTCCACGCTTCAGCGCCCGAACAGCCGCGGCGAAATCAGGCTGCGCTCATCCAATCCGATAGAGCATCCCGCGATCGACCCCAGATACTTTGTGAGCGACCCGGAAGGCCTCGACCTTGCCACCCTGGTGGAGGGCATCAAGATCAATCGCCATATCATGGAGCAGTCGCCGATCCGCGCGCTTGTCGATTACGAGATCAGTCCGAGTGCGGAGTGCAGGACGGACGCCGAAATCGCCAACTATGTCCGCGGCCACATGACGACGCTCTACCACCCCTCCTCGTCCTGCCGCATGGGCGTCGATGCGATGGCCGTCACCGATCCCGCGACGCTCAAGGTTCGCGGCCTTGAAGGCCTGCGCGTTGCCGACGCATCGGTCATCCCGAAGATGGTTTCGGGCAATCTCAATGCGCCGACGATCATGATCGCCGAGCGTGCCGCCCAGATGATCCTCGCCGGCTAAGGAGACGCATCCATGAACATCGCCCCATCCACGGGTCGTTGGCACGACAGGGCCGCAAAGCTTTCCTTCGAAGGCAGGCTCTTCATCGACGGCGACTTCCGCGAAGCCGTGTCCGGCTCGAAATTCGAGACGGTCAATCCCGCCAATGACGGCGTCATCGCGGCGGTATCGCGCGGCGCGGCAGCCGATATCGACCTCGCCGTCTCCTCCGCGCGCAGGGCGTTCCGGTCGGGCGCTTGGTCGCGCATGGCGCCGCGTGCCCGCATGGCCGTCATGTTGCGGTTCGCCGAGCTTATCGAAAAGCATGCCGAGGAATTCGCGCTGCTCGATACGCTCGACATGGGCAAGCCGATCCGGGAAATGCTGACGGTCGACATCCCGCTGGCGCTTACCTGCCTGCGGTTTACCGCCGAGTGTATCGACAAGATCGAAGGCAGCGTCGGTTCGACGTCCAGCGACGTGCTGTCCTACGTCATCCGCCAGCCGCTCGGTGTGGTCGGTTGCATCGTGCCATGGAATTATCCATTGCTGATGACGGCGTGGAAGATAGCACCCGCACTTTCTGCCGGCAATTCGGTGGTGCTGAAGCCGGCCGAACAGTCCCCCCTCTCTGCGCTGCTGCTCGCGAGGCTCTTTGTGGAAGCCGGCGGACCGGCCGGCGTGTTCAATGTGATCAACGGTTTCGGGGCAGAGGCCGGCAAAGCGCTGGCCTTGCACGACGGCGTCGACAAGATCGCCTTCACCGGTTCAGCCGAGGTCGGCAAGTTGATGCTGGTCTATGCCGGCCAATCCAACATGAAGAAAGTCGCCACGGAATGCGGCGGCAAATCTCCGCACGTCGTTCTTGCGGACGCCGAAAACCTTGAAACGGCTGCCTGGTGGGCTGCCATGGGCATCTTCGGGAACCAGGGCGAAGTGTGCTGTGCGGGCTCACGCATCATCGTGGAGAAATCGGCCGTCCCGGACTTCGTCGATGCGCTCACCGTGCAGGCAAGAACCGGCTACATCCCCGGCGATCCGCTGGACGAGGCAACGACCATGGGGCCTCTCGTCACCCGCGAGCAGCAGCAGCGCGTGCTGAACTATATCGACATCGGCCGCCGCGGCGGAGCGCAGTGCATTCTCGGCGGCGGCACGCCCGACGGACTGGAGCACGGCGCCTATATCGCTCCGACCATCTTCACCGGCGTCGACAACACCATGACGATCGCCCGCGAGGAGATCTTCGGCCCGGTCGCCAGCATCATTCCCGTATCGGGTTACGACGAGGCGGTCACCATAGCCAACGACAGCCCCTTCGGCTTGGCAGCCGGCATCTGGACGAGCGATCTCGGCAAGGCGCACCGCTTTGCACGCGATGTCGAGGCCGGCATGGTCTACGTCAACAGCTACATGAACGGCGACATGCAGTTGCCCTTCGGCGGCTGGAAGGAAAGCGGCAACGGGCGCGACAAATGCATGGATGCGATCCTCTCCTACACGCAGAGCAAGGGCGTGTGGGTGACGGTCGGCGCATGAACGGGGAGCAGACAATGAAGACCGGCTGGAATTTCCACGAACTATATCTCTGGCACGATACGGGCGCGGCCGCGCAATTCTTTCCTGCGAGCCTGACCGTCGAACCCGGGGAACATGCGGAGAATGCCGAAACGAAGCGGCGCTTCCGGAATCTCATGGAGGTTTCCGGGCTTACCGACCAGCTCGCCAGCGTCAAATCGGTACCGGTCGACGAGGACGACCTCGCCCTCTTCCACACGCGCGACTACATTCGCCGCATCAAGGCGCTCAGCGACGACCGCGGCGGCGACGCGAGTTATCTCACGCCCTTCGGTCGCGGCAGCTACGAGATTGCCTGCCTTGCGGCCGGCGGCACGTTTGCGCTGATGGACAAAGTCCTCTCCGGCGAACTCCAAAATGGCTATGCGCTGGTCCGCCCGCCGGGGCACCATGCCGAAAGCGACAACGGCATGGGCTTCTGCCTGTTCGGCAACGTTCCGGTTGCCATCCTGAAGAGCCGCAAGAAGCACCGGTTCGAGCGCGTGGCGACGGTGGACTGGGACGTTCACCACGGCAACGGCACGCAGGCGGCGTTCTGGACCGATCCCAACGTGCTGACCATCTCGCTCCACCAAGAGCGGCTCTATCCCCATGACAGCGGTGACCGGGAAGAACGCGGCGCGGGCGCGGGCTACGGCTACAATCTCAACGTTCCGCTCCCGGCCGGCTGCGGCCACGGTGCCTACATCGCCGCCTTTGAACAGGTGGTGCTTCCGGCATTGACGGCCTACAGGCCCGACCTCATCGTCGTGCCGTCGGGATTCGACGCGTCGGGCGCCGACCCGCTTGGCCGCATGATGCTGCATAGCGACACCTATCGCGCGATGACGCGGATGCTCATGGAGGCCGCCGGGGATTTGTGTGGCGGGCGCCTTGTCATGTCGCACGAGGGCGGCTACTCCGCCGCCTACGTGCCCTATTGCGGCCTCGCCGTGATGGAGCAGCTCTCGGGCATCAGAACCCACATCGATGACCCGTTCCTGCCGGTCTTCCTGAACTACCGGGGCCAGGACCTGCGCCCCTGGCAACAGGACGCGATTTCGGCCGCCGCCGAGCTATTGGTGGGAATCCGTCCATAAATATGCCAGCGGAGGGCGTGGTGACATCAAAAGCCGTCGTGCGATTGGGCGTGGCGATGGCAACAACGCAGAAAACCCTCAGCAGTTTGTTGCGGGCATAGGCGCAATGTTTTATCGCAACGTTACATGCCTGAATCTGGATAATGGAAGCATCGAGCTATTCTTTCTGAGCCGACACTCAGGTGTAGTTATTTTTTAGATATTAATAAAATAAATTGAGAAAGAAAAAACATGACACTCCCTCCGAACAACGCAGAGGTGACGTTTCGCCGGGTAACGTCTGCGAATGTCTCTGAAATTTGTGAGCTGAGCGAAACCCTTTCGGAAGAACAGAGGGATTTTGTCGCGGATAACGGGACCTCGATTGCCGAGGGATTCTGTTCGCAATCGGCCTGGTTCCGCGGCGTTTATGCGGATGACGTCCTGATCGGTTTCGTCATGGTGCATGATGGATCGGATTGGGATGACGGGATCGACTGCCCTGGCCCGTATCTATGGCGTTTCATGATCGCCAGGCCTTTTCAAGGCCAGGGCTTTGGGAAGCAGGCAATCTCCAGGATCGCCACGCGCCTTCGGTCACAGGGTGTTCGGGAGCTCTACACGAGCTACGGCCTTGGGGCTGGCAGCCCGCAGGCATTTTATGAGAAGCTCGGCTTTTCTCCCACTGGCGGAATGTTCGACGAAGAGGTCGAAGTCGTCCTTCAGCTCTCGGAGCGGTGAACGCGCAGCCGACAGCTTGCATGCCTGATGGCACTCCTCTTCGTGCGCTTTTAGAAAGGGGGTTGGCCGCGATCAGCGCGACCGCTCGCGTGATATCAAGGCACCAGCAACGCCGCCGCCCGCATGGTCGGCGGACACGCGGGCTTGCCACGAGCGCCGAGGACAAGCTTTGTATCTTTGCGGCCACCGACCGGACCTGCAAATTCGTCTTCGCGAGATTGGTGCCACGCACCACCGGCGCCGCAGCCCGGCTATTCCTCGATGAAATCGTCGCCGTCGTGCCCTACTGCATCCATACATCCCTACCGACAATGGCATCGGTTCGCCGATCTGCCGAAGAAGTGCTCCAGTCCGACTGCCAGATGGCGTGGGCATCCATACGACCGCAGCTGACAAAGCCCAATCATCCATGGACCAACGACCAGGTCGAACGGATGAACCGAACCATCAAGGAAGCGACCGCGAAGCGGGATCAGTCTCCACCGCTATCATGAAGCCCGAAGACAGATCGCCGACCTTTGCAAGGTCCGCTTGCGAGACAAGACCGCCGCGCTAGAGTTGCACAGCGATTCGCCATCAGGAGGAAGAATGCGTCAGCAGACAAAACCGTTCACCGTTGAAATCAAGCAATCCCGGAAGCTGAAGCCCAGCAACCAAAAACCGTCGATCTGGGGAAAACTGGATTTGAGCATTGCGGAAGACCACGTTGCCTCCGCGGCTCCGATGATCGAGCCAGCCACAGCCGAGAGCAGCGAACGGCTCCAAGCTTCGCAGACGCACTCAAGCTCTTAACCCCTCAACCATGCTTCGCGCACGCCCACGGCTTCCGGCGGCAGTTCGACAAGAAGTGCCGCTGCGCTGCACATGGAAGGTCGCCCAAAGGCGACTCACATGTTGTCAGCCGCCATTTTGAGCGGGATTGAAGATCGCAGGCATGATCTAACCGTGCTTGAGTTCGTGGCATCTCCGAGACCCTGGCAACGAAGACCACTACCGAGCTTCATGCCATAGCTAAGCCATTGAAAGGTCAGAACGTGCACCCATTCGTCGTGGCAGATGGCGACTGAGAGCTTCTTCAATCCGATGAAGCGGGAGCGGAGAGACTGAAGGGTCAAATGCTCAAGGAACGAGGGCAGGCAGGACATGTTCGATTCCATCGAGATGTACTACAACCTAAAACGCAAACACGTCAGAAACGGAATGCTATCATCTGTCGAGTTCGAAAAGCACCCAAAAGAGTGACGTGACGATGTCTATGGAGCCCCGGGCTATTCAGTTTGCAACCAATCGCGCCCATGGAAAATGTTGAGGGGCTTTATCAACGCCACAACGACGCATTGGAATATCGAAGATGGCTGAAGCCAACAGTGAATGCGCACGGTATTCAGGGCTCTCGGCGTTGGACGGCAGCCAGCGTTGACGCATAAATCAGACACATCAAGGAAACCGTGCCGCATGAACGAAGACTGGGGACATTTCGATGAGGAACTGGAGCGCGCGCGCGTCGCCTGGCTCTATTTCATCGGCGGGCAGACCCAGCAGGAAATCGCCCAGCGCATGAACATCACGCGGCTGAAGGTCAACAAGATCATCGGCCAGGTGCGGGAATCCGGCAGCGTGCAGGTCAATGTCAGCCTGCCTTTGACCGACTGCATCGAACTCGCCGAAAAGGTCTCCGCCCGCTACGGCCTGGTCGATGCGCTGGTGGTGCCGGATCTCGACGATTATCTGGAGCAGAAGCGCGTCATCGGCGAAGCCGCCGGTTCGCTGGCGAGCGAACTCATCGAAGGGCGCGACATGGGCGTCGGCATCGGCTCCGGGCGCACGCTGAGCTTTGCCGTGCGCAGCCTGCGCGCCCGGCCGAAATCCGAAAGCTGGGTCGTCGGGCTCACCGGCGGCGTCACCAGCGGCTCGGCCACCAACACGTTCGAGGTCGCGACGGCCTTTGCCCGCGCGCTCGGCGTCGAATGTCACTACCTGACGGCGCCGATCTACTGCGCCAATCCCGAAAGCCGCAATGCGCTGCTGCTCAACGACGAATTGACGGACGTGCTGGCGCGCACCGAGATCGCCGATATCGGCATCGTCTCCTGCGGAGCCTTGGCGCAGGATACGTCGCTGACCCAGATCCGCGTGGTGAAGGACAATCTCGATACGGTGCTGAAGCGCGGCGCCGTCGGCGAATTCATGGGGTGGTTTCTCGATGCGCGCGGCCAGGCGATCGATCATTTTCTGAACGATTCAATCATCGCGCTGCCGCCGGACAAGCTGAAGCTCAAGCCGATTTCCGTGCTGGTGTCCGGCGGTATCCGCAAGATCCCGATCATCCGGGCGATCCTGCGCGCCGGTTATGTCAACCGGCTCGTCACCAATGAAGGTGTTGCGCGGGCCTTGCTGCAAGGCCCGCGCTGAAAGCTATTCCAGCAAAAGTGCGCAGCGTTTTTGCGCCCGGAAAAGCGTCAACTTTTCAAGTCTCAAATCAGGCGAGCGCCTTGCGAAGCGCCTCCGCCATGGCGCGCAGCGTCACATAGGTCGAGGCCGCACCGGGGTCGATATGGCCGACGGAGCGTTCGCCAAGTTTCGCCGAGCGGCCGCGCCGGGATTCGAGCGCCGCCGTCGCCTTCATGCCGGCCTCCCCGCCATCGCGGGCGGCAACCAGCACGTCGAGCGTGGAGCCGCCACTATTGGCAACACGAAAGCCCGCCTCGACCGCCGGCACCCAGGCGTCGATCATCGTCTTGTCGCCCTGTTCGGCGCGGCCGCGGTCGCGAATGCCCTGGCAGGCAGCACTCAGCCATTCCGCCATGCCTGCACCATCGAGGTTGAGGCGGTGGCTGACGGCCGTGCCGGCGCGCAGGAACGCCGTGGCGTAGAGCGGGCCGGAGGAGGCGCCGACGGCATCGAGGAAGGCCTTGGCCATGCGCTTGCAGATGCCTTCGATCGTCTCGTCGTCCTGCGTATCTTCCAGCGCGCGCTGCACGGCCTTCCAGCCGATTTCCATCGTCACGCCATGGTCGCCGTCGCCGATCACGCCGTCGAGTTCGGAAAGCCAGTTCTTCTCCGCGATGATCTCGTCGCCGACGGCATGCATCATCGTCTTGAAGATCGCCGGCGTCACGTCCCCCTCGGTCAGCAGCTCGCGGGGCTTTTCCTCAACGGCGGCGCCGCTTTCGGCAAGCTTCACCGCCTTGCGGCTGCGGATCGCGATGTCGTCGGTCTTCTCGAAGGCGCCGACGACGAGGGCCGGCGTGCGGCAGGGATGGTCGAGCAGCGCCTGCAGAGTATCGTCCAGCTTCATCAGCGTCACGGAGGCGCCGGCCATCTCCAGCGAGGTGGCATATTCGCCGACCCAGGAGGCGTGGATCTCGATGCCAAGGGCATCGAGCCGCTGCTTGACGCGGCGGAAGATGAGGTAGAGCTCGATCTGCGACGTGGCACCGAGGCCGTTGACGAGAACGGCGACGCGCTCGCCCGCCTTGAGGTCCAGCTCTTTCAGAACCGCCTCCACCAGCTCGTCGCTCACCTCGTCCACCGGCGCGAGCTTCTGGCGGCGGATGCCGGGCTCGCCGTGCAGGCCCATGCCGATTTCCATCTCGTCGTCGCCGATGGTGAAATTCGGCTTGCCGGTCTGCGGCAGCGAGCAGGGGCTGAGCGCCACGCCCATCGAGCGGGTCGCGTCATTGGCAGCCTGCGCCAGCGCCTCGACGCGCGCCAGCGGCTCACCGAGATCGGCGGCGGCACCGGCCACCTTGAAGACGAAGAAGTCGCCGGCAATGCCGCGGCGCTCGGATTTGCGCTCGATCGGGGCGGAGGCGACATCGTCGGCGACCGCGACATGGCGCACCGCGATGCCGGCCTGTTCCAGCTCCTCGGCCGCCATGGTGAAGTTCAGCACGTCGCCGGTGTAGTTGCCGTAGAGCATGACGACGCCGACGCCGCCATCGACGGCGCGCGCCGCCTCGACGATGTGCGACGGCGAGGGAGAAGCAAAGATGTTGCCGACGGCGGCGGCATCGGCAAGGCCGCGCCCGACATAGCCGGCAAAGGCCGGCTCATGGCCCGAGCCGCCGCCCACGACGATGCCCACCTTGCCATCGCGCGGGCCATCGACGGCGACGACCGCCCGCCCCGTCGCACCCTCGACGCGCAACATGTCCGGATGCGCGCCGACCATGCCTTCGATCATCTCCGCGATGATGTTTTCCGGCGCGTTGATCAGCTTCTTCGTTTTGACTTCCTGGTTCATTCTGCTTTCTTTCGTCAGATCGATGCGGCCGTCGGCTTCAAGCGTCACGGCGGAGATAGCGGCGGGAAACGGCGTCGAAGGAAATGGCGAGCACGACGATCGCACCCGAGACGATGCCCTGCCAATAGGGCGAGACGCCGAAGAGCACGATGATGTTTTCGATGATGGCGATGATGCCCGCACCGAAGATCGCCCCGATCGGGCTGCCGATGCCGCCGGTGGTGGCGACGCCGCCGATGACGGAGGCGGCGATCGGCGCCAGCACCCAGGTCTCGCCGATCGACGGCTGGGCGGTGCCGAGGCGGGCGACCATCAGCACGCCGGCAAGGGCGGCTATGGCGCCGGCGGCGGTGAAGACGAGAAGGCGCACCTTGTCGACCTTGATGCCAAGCATGCGAGCGCCGGCCTGGTTGTTGCCGATCGCATACATGTAGCGGCCGAAGGGCGTCTTCAGCATGACGAAGGTGGCGACAGCCAAAGCCACGAGCATGATGATGAAGGGCACGGGAACGCCGAGCAGGTCGCCGCGGCCGAGATAGTGCACGTCCTTTGGAATGCCGGTGATCGCGACGCCGCGCGTCAAAACCAGGTTGGCGCCGCCGAAGATGCCGGCAGTGCCGATGGTGAGCACCAGCGAATGCAGCCGCAGCACCGTCACCAGCAGGCCGTTGATGAGGCCGAGGCAGGCGCCGAGCAGGATCGCCAGCAGCATGGCCGAATAGGGCTCGAAGCCGAGCCGCACCATGAGGATGCCGGAAATGACGCCGCACAGCCCGCCGATCACGCCGAGCGACAGGTCGAGCTCGCCCAGCACCATCAGCATGGACTGCGCAATGGTGATAAGGCCGACGAAGGCGAGCCCGCGCGCGATGACCGACAGGTTGTAGGGCGTGAGGAAATAGGGCGAGATCAGCGCGGAGAGCGTGAAGATCACGGCGAGCGCGACGAAGACGCCGGCAAGCGGGCTGCGCGACAGGATCGCCCAGGGCCTGGCCTGTATCGGCCTGGTTTGCGTGGAACTAGTTTGCATGGGCTTTCGCCTCCGTGCCGAAGATGGCGCCTACGAGGGTTTCGTTGCTGGTGTTGGTGGTGTCGAACGCGCCGGTGATGCGGCCGTGATGCATGGTCACGATGCGGCTTGCGCATTTCTTGAGTTCGTCGAGTTCGGATGAGACGAGGATAACGCCGACGCCCTCCTCCGCCAGACCCTTCATGATCCTGTAGATCTCGGTCTTGGTGCGGATGTCGATGCCCTTGGTGGGCTCGTCGAAGATCAGCACGCGCGGCCGTGTCGCCATCGCCCGGCCGATGATGGCCTTCTGCTGGTTGCCGCCGGAAAGCTGCGAGATGCGCTTGCCCATGCCGGATGTGCGGATGCCATAGTCGTCGATGATCTTCTGCACCGCCTCACGCTCGCGCCCGCCGCTGATGCCCAAGGCACCTTTCGTCAGCGAGAGGATGGAGATGCCGATGTTTTCGCGCAGCGACAGAAGCGGGAAGATGCCGTGGTGCTTGCGCTCTTCCGAGAGGTAGAGCATGCCGCCGTCGACCGAGGCGGAGGTGTCGTTGAGCGTCCACGGCCTGCCGTCGACCGTCACGCTGCCGGCCTTGGCCTTCAGGAAGCCGAAGATCGTCTGCATGACTTCGGAGCGGCCGGCACCGACAAGCCCGGCAAAGCCGAGGATCTCGCCGCGCCGCAATTCGAAATCGACATCGTGGAAGCGTGCGCCGGAAAGGCCGCGCACCTGCATGATCGTGTCGGTAACCGGCCCTTTCGGGCGGAAATGTTCGTCGAAGGAAAGGTCCCGGCCGGACATGGCGCGGATCAGGTCCGCCTCGGCAATGTCGGTAATCCGGCCGCTTTCGATCTTCTCGCCGTTGCGCAGCACCGTGTAGTCGTCGCCGATGGCGAAGACCTCGTCCATCTTGTGGCTGATGAAGACGATGGCGTGGTCGCGGTCGAGAAGGCCGCGGATGACCTTGAAGACGCGGTCCACCTCGACGCGCGTCAGCGACGACGTCGGTTCATCGAGGATGAGCACCTTCATGGCGGCATTGGTGCAGGCGCGGGCGATCTGCAAGAGCTGCTGGTCGGAGACGGAAATATTGGCGACCAGGTCGCGCGGATCAGCCTCGATGCCGAAGCGTTCGAGATAGGTCCTGGCTTCCTCGACGAGCGCATTGCGATTGACGAGAAGGCCGCCATGCCCCGTCCTGTCGAACGGCATGAAGAGGTTTTCCGCAACGCTCATCTGCGGGAAGAGATTGAGCTCCTGCGGCACATAGGCGACGTTCTTGTAGAGGCTCGCGTCCTCCGCCGGATCGCGGCCATCGATCAGCACCTGGCCGCGGGACGGCCGGTCGGTGCCGGTCAGGATTTTCACGAGGGTGGATTTGCCCGCACCGTTCTCGCCGGCGAGAATGTGCGTGCGGCCGAGTTCGATCGTCAGATCGACCCCGTCGAGGGCGGTCACGCCGGGAAAGTCCCGGCCAAGGCCGCGGGTTTCGAGATAAGCCATGGGGCACCTGCGTACAGGAATGAGATGGAAAAGGCGCGGGGGGAGTGCCCCGCGCCTCGCGTCAATCCGGTCGTGCCGGATCAGCCGCCCACATTTTCCTTGGTGAGGAAGGCGTTGCCGGTGTCGAGGTAGCCCGGCACCTTGGCGCCCGTCGCCTGCGCCCAGAGCAGCATGACCGACCAGTAGCCCTGGAGCTCCGGCTGCGAGGCGGACGAGCTGTCGGCCACGCCGTCGCGGATCATGTCGAGCATTTCCGGCAGGTTGTCGAGGCCGACGAGGGTGACCTGGCCCTGCTTGCCGGCTTCGACGATCGCCTGGCCGATGCCGATCGGGCCGGCGGCGTCGGATGCGACCCAGCCCTTGAGGTTCGGGTTCGCCTGCATGATGGCGGCCGCCTGCTGCTGCGCCGTCTCGATGCTGTCATTGTCTATGCCTTCGGCAACGACCTTGATGCCCGGATGTTCGGCGAAGACCTGGCGGTGGCATTCGGCGCGGATCGAGTGGTTCGGCGCGGTCGGCACGCCCTGCATGATGGCGACTTCGCCTTCGCCGCCGAGAACCTCGACCAGGCGGCGGGCCGCGATCTTGGCCTGCTCACAGAAATCGGAGCCGATATAGGGGATGGCCATGCCTTCCGGCGGGATCGAATCGAAGATCACCAGCGGGATCTTCTGGTTCTGCGCTTCTTCAAGCGAGGCGCGGTTGCCGGACGGATCGAGCAGGTCGAGCGCCAGGCCATCGGGCTGGGTCGCAAGCGCGCTGTCGATGATCTGGTTCTGCTGCACGACGTCAGCGGACTGCGGCGCCGAGTAGATGACCTCGACGTTGGAACCGGTCTGCGCCTTGATCGCGGCCGCGGCGGCCTGCGCGCCCTCGTTCACCTTGTCGAACCACGGATGCACGACCTTCGGCACGACGACGAAGCGGTAGCTGTCCTTCTTGACGGTTCCGGCGGCATCCTGCGCCGAGGCCGCGACGGGCAAGGCAAATGCGGCGGCGCACGCCAGCAGCATGGCAAGTTTTTTCATAGTGACCTCCCTTGGAGCGGGCGCAACTTCCTCCCGCCGAATGATGGAACATGGGCTTCGTATCGAGGCTTACTCCCAAAGCCCATGCCGAGATCAATACACATGTATTTTTTAATTTACAAGAGTTTCATCGCCGCGGCGACGCCAGAAACAGGGCCGATTCATTCACGCTCGCCGACAAAGGTTGACTGCGGAACCCGGTTTTGGTTCCTCTGCGCCGACCATTCTGTCCGCCCGGCACACCAGTTCCAGACCCAGATGCCATCGGAAAACAAACATGAAGGCGCTCGCATTGCGCGTTCCGCCCGCTGCAGTCATCGTCAGCTTGCTATCCGGGCGGGATAGGGCATGCATCCGGTGGCAACGATCGCTGCGGCCGCCGTCCATTTCAAACCGCACACATTCATCGTTGGCACAGGGCCGAGGGCGGCGCTTGGTCTTCTCGCTGTTGGTCCGACCTTCCAATGCGCGGGTCGCTTCTGCCGGGATCGGCCTGTCCGACATCGGTGGCAGCTACCTTTCACCGGCGACCCGTGAGACAATCGAGGCATGACTGCCGGACAAGTGGAAACATCCGGCCATCGGCACCATCTCGCAACGCATGCTCACGCTGACGCTGAAGGGCATGGAACGCGACGGGCTCGTCCGGCGCACGGTGTTTCGGACCAAGCCGCCGCGGGTCGACTACGAGCTTACCCCGCTCGGCTATTCTCTCTACGAACCGGCCGAGCGGCTCGGTCGCTTGGCGATTGAAAAAGAAGCAGAAATCACCCGGGCACAGGAAGCCTTCGACCGCTTGCCGGACGATTCCTGACGGCATCTTCCGGCAGAAGGACGTTCAACGGACATAGCTCGCCCGCTCCTGCTCGGCCTTGGCCAGAGCCGCATATTCGCCCGCGAGATAGTCCATCAAGGCCCGCACGGAGGGGAGCAATCCACGGCGGGAGGGGAAGGCGGCGTGGATGATGCCGCTGCGCGGCGCCCATTGCGGCAGGATGTCGATGAGCCGGCCGGCCGCCAGGTCCTCCTGCACGACCATGGTCGGGAACTGGCACACGCCGATGCCGGACAGCGCGGCCTGGCGGAGCGCCACCATGTCTTCCGTCACCAAGCGCGGATCGTGCGGCACGGTCGCTGTTGCACCTTGTGGCCCTTCCAGTCGCCACTCGTGCCCGCCGGTGGAAGGTCCCCAGGATAGGCTCGGCATGGTCGTAAGATCCGCCGGAACCAGCGGCCGGGAGAAACACCCCTCCACGAGGCTGGGACTTGCGACAAGCCGCTGGGTGCTCTCGGCGAGCTTGCGGACCACGAGATCGCTGTCGCCGAGGGGCGGGAAACGCACGCGAATGGCGATGTCGAACCCCTCCTTGATGACATCCACACGCCGGTTGGTACTTTCGAGATGCACATGGACCTGAGGGTGCCTGGCCATGAAGCGGGCGATCATCTCACCCACCTGGAAATAGATGACCGAGGACGGGCAGCTGACCTTCACCGTGCCGCGCGGTTCGGCACGCATGCGCTCGATCACCTCCTGGGCGGCCTCCGCCTCGACGACCATCGCCAAGCAATGACGATAGAACTCCTGGCCGATCTCGGTCACCATGAACTGCCGCGTGGAGCGCTGCACGAGGCGGACGCCGAGGCTTTCCTCCAGAAGGCCGATGCGGCGGCTAAGCCGTGAACGCGGCATGCCAAGCTTGCGGGCAGCGGCGGAAAAGCCGTTCTGCTCGACCACGTCAACGAAAAAACGGAAGTCGTTGAGATCTTGCATCTCCGCTCCATTGTCCTGAATTCAGGACATACTAGCACGACATTGCCGCCTACTGCCAGATTTGGTGCAGCCGTATATTGAGCTCAACAGATTGCCCAACGGCAAATCCCAAGGAGCCATATCCCATGAGAAAGATCCTCGGCATCTACAGCAGCCCGGCCCAGCACTGGGTCGGTGATGGTTTTCCGGTCCGCTCGATGCTGTCGTATGCAACGCTCGGCGAGCATGTCAGCCCGTTCCTGCATCTCGATCACGCCGGCCCGACCGCCTTCCCGCCCGCCGACCAGCCGCGTGGCGTCGGGGCCCATCCGCACCGCGGCTTCGAGACCGTGACCATCGTCTATGAGGGCGAGGTCGAACACCGCGACTCGACCGGTGCGGGCGGCGTCATCGGACCGGGCGACGTGCAGTGGATGACCGCCGCTGCCGGCATCCTGCACGAGGAATTCCATTCACCCGCCTTCACCCGCCAGGGCGGTACGCTCGACATGGTTCAGCTCTGGGTCAACCTGCCAGCGAAGGACAAGGATGCCACGCCCGGCTACCAGTCACTGCTCGATCGCGACATTCCAACCGTCATGCTTGCCGACGAGGCCGGCCGCCTGCGGGTGATCGCCGGTGCCTATCAAGGTCACAAGGGACCGGCCCGCACCTTCTCGCCGATCGACCTGTGGGACCTCAGGCTGAACCAGGGCAAGGACGTTTCACTCGACCTGCCCGAGAGCCACACGGCCGGGCTCGTCGTGCTGCGCGGCTCCGTTCTGGTGAATGGCGCGTCGGTGGCCCGCGGCGGCCAGTTCGTGTTGCTCGACCGCAAGGGCGGCGCCTTCAGCCTCGAGGCCGAAAGCGATGCAACGGTTCTGGTGCTGAGCGGTGCGCCGCTCGGCGAGCCGGTCGCCATACGCGGTCCCTTCGTCATGAACACGCCGGAAGAACTGCAGCAGGCTTTCGCAGATTTCCGCGCCGGCAGGTTCGGCACGATCGCCGCCTGACCCCAAGCTTGCCCTCGGTGCCCTCGCCCGAGGCAAACCGGGCCGGAGATATCTCCGGTCTCCCTCCACCTGCAACCGCAACCAAGGAGAAATGACATGAGCACTCCCGCAAACTTCAACGGCCAGCGCCCCGTCATCGATGTCGACGACGCCGTCATGCTGCTGATCGACCACCAGAGCGGCCTGTTCCAGACCGTCGCCGACATGCCGATGCCGGTCCTGCGCAACCATGCCGCAGCGCTCGCCAAGATGGCGACGCTGTCCAAAATGCCGGTCATCACCACCGCATCCGTGCCGCAGGGCCCGAACGGCCCGCTGATCCCGGAAATCCACGAGAACGCCCCGCATGCCACGTATGTGGCCCGCAAGGGCGAGATCAACGCCTGGGACAACCCGGACTTCGTGGCCGCCGTCAAGGCGACCGGCCGAAAGACCCTGATTATCGCCGGCACGATCACCAGCGTCTGCATGGCCTTCCCTTCGATCAGCGCAGCCTATGACGGCTACAAGGTGTTCGCCGTGGTCGATGCCTCCGGCACCTATTCCAAGATGGCGCAGGAGATCACCCTGGCCCGCGTCGTGCAAGCCGGCGTTGTGCCGATGGATACGGCCGCTGTCGCCTCGGAGCTACAGAAGACATGGCACCGTGACGACGCCCAGGAATGGGCGAACATCTACACCAAGATCTTCCCGGCCTATCAGCTGCTGATCGAGAGCTATCTCAAGGCGCAGGACGTCGAGAAGAACCACGAACAGCTCGACTCTCAGCGCGGCTGACCTCCAAGGCGGCGGGGAAACCCGCCGCCTTTCCAGCAGCATGCTTGACCGTCCCCCCACGCCATTCATCGAGGATATCGACGATGATGAAATCTATGTTCGCAGCCACAACGCTTGCCTCGGTCGGTTCAACCCTGCTTGCCGGCGCGGCTTTTGCAAACGGACCGGATCTCGTTCTCCACAACGCCACCATCCTCACGATGGACGCCGAAAGGCCACGGGCCAGCGCGTTGGCGATCACCGGTCAGCGTATCACGGCCATCGGCGGGGACGAGGCAATCAAGGCCCTGGCCACCGAGGGGACGCGCGTCATAGACCTTGAGGGAAAGACCGTCATCCCCGGTCTTGTCGATACGCATATCCACGCCATCAGGGGCGGCCAGACCTACACGTTCGAAACCTACTGGTATGGCGAAACGAGCCTGCCGGCGGCCCTGGAAACGCTGCGGGAAACGGCGCTTGGACGTGGCGAGAATGAATGGGTTGCCGTCGTCGGCTCCTGGCTTCCTGAGCAATTCGACGAGAAGCGAGCTCCGACCGTCACGGAGCTGACGCAATCTGTTCCGGACCATCCGGTCTACATCCAGTACCTCTACGACTACGCCCTCGTGAATGCCAAGGGCATGGAGGCGCTGAAACTCGACAGCGCCGACCCTGCCGTCCCGCCCGGCATTACCATCGAGCGTGGCCCGGACGGCAAGGCGACAGGCAAGCTGCTCGGACATATCGGTTCCTACAACGCCCTTTTCGCACAGATTGCGGCGCAGGATGAACCGCGCAGGAAAGCCAGTCTGCAAGCCTTCTTCACCGCGCTCAACAGCGCCGGCATGACCGGCTTCATCGATCCTTCGGCAGGGCCCGCCTCCAGCTATGAAACGCTCTTCGCTCTGCAGCGCGAAGGCAAGCTCACCATCCGCGCCGGCTACCGGATCCCAGCCATGAAGCCGGGTGAGGAAGCGCAATGGTTTCGTGACGTCATGGCGTTCCGCCAACCGCATTATGAGGCAGGTCTCGTCAGCTTCGTCGGCATCGGCGAATCCATCGTCGCCGCCATGAACGACGGCGTGCAGATGGGGCCGGGCTTTGCCCCGTCGAAGGAGGCCAGAGATGCGCTCCGGACCGTCGCGGAGTTTGCTGCCGAACGGCATATTCCACTGGAAATACATGCCTATACCGACGATGCCGCAGGCGCGATCCTCGACGTTTTCGAGGGTGTCGACAAAAACCATCCGCTGAAGGACCTGCGCTGGGCCATAGCCCACCTCAACACCGGCTCGGAGCGTACGCTGAACCGAATGAAGGCGCTCGGTCTGTCCTTCACGGTCCAGATGGGACCCTACTTCGAGGGCCCGGCCATCCGGGAGGCGAATGGCGAAGCGGTCGCGGCCAGCTCGCCACCGACACGCGGGGCTCTCGATCGGAGCATCCTCGTCGCCGGCGGTACGGATTCAACACGCATCGGCGTCTTCGGCGTCTGGCAGGCCATCGAATATCACGTGACCGGCCGGTCGCTGGGCGGCGCCATCCAGAAACCGGAGCGCCAGCGTCTCTCGCGGGAGGAGGCCCTGCAGCTCTACACGCGGAACGCGGCCTGGATCGGTTTTGCAGAGCAGCAACGGGGCGTGCTTGCCGAGGCAAAGTTGGCAGATCTTGCGGTGCTCGACAAACCGTTCCTCGGCATGCCGGCGGAGGAGATCGACACCATCCGTTCTCTGCTGACCATCGTCGATGGCAAGGTCGTACACGACCGCCTCGCCGCCTCGCCGGCTAACGCTCGATAACTGGAACTGACGAGCGGCAGATTGGTCGATGGAACCCTTATCAAAGTCCTCGGACCTCAATCGAAACACATATGAGAGACCACGCTCGAAGATTCAAAGACTCCGCTGATCATTCAACCGCTCGCAACGCTTTACCGCAACCTGACGCCGCTCGGCTACACGGTGCTGCGCACGATTGCAGGCGCTATGATTGCCACCTTCGGCGCCTCAAAGCTATTCACCGAAGACGGCGCACAGATGGATATCGACATCATCCGGTAAATCGGCTTCGAGCCGCCTAAGATCTGGGCCTCCTTCGTCATCTGGCTTGAATTTCTAGGCGGCATTGCGATTGCGATCGGCTTACTGACCCGTCCTTTTGCGGCAATGTTCGTCGGACTGTTTGGCGTGATCCTCATCACCGTCATGATCCCTCGGGGTGTGAACTATCAGTTGTTCGCCCTGTGGTTTGCCGCCTTTTTCTATATCGCCCTGAGGGGTGGCGGCGGGATGTCACTCGACCGGCTGATAGGCCGCGAACTCTGACCGCGCGCCATCGACAGCCGGTCGGCACGCTGGCGATCTGATCGCGATGGACGCACCCGATTATCTATAGACACATCCTGCCCATCGGAACGACACAGGCCACTGAGCCGACCAGGCATAGAAAATCTTGCTTCATACATCGTCAGGCGCCCGATACGAACTATGGTGGAGGCGACCTGATACTTTCCGTCTCTATGCGCGGGCCTAGGCTGACTGCACGACATGAAGGTTCCGGTATCGTCCGTTCCTGCGGGCGATGAGGTCCGCATGGCTTCCGCTTTCGACGATGTGGCCGTCATCGACGACGAGGATGCGGTCGGCATTGGCGATGGTGGCAAGGCGGTGGGCGATGATGAGCGTGGTACGGCCGGCCGAAAGCTCCGCCAGCGATTGCTGGATCGCCCGCTCGGTCTGCGTATCCAGCGCTGAGGTCGCCTCGTCGAGGATCAGGATCGGCGGGTTCTTCAGGAAGATGCGAGCGATCGCAAGCCGCTGCTTCTGCCCGCCAGAGAGCTTGACGCCGCGCTCGCCGATGACGGTGTCGAGACCGTCAGGGAGATTGGCGATCACGTCGTCGAGGCGCGCGCGCCTGGCAGCCTCGATGATCTCCGCCTCGCCCGCTCCCAGCCGGCCATAAGCGATGTTCTCGCGCACCGTGCCGGCGAACAGGAAGACGTCCTGCTGCACGATGCCGATGTTCGAGCGTAGCGACTTCAGCGTCATGTCCCTGATGTCGGTGCCGTCGATGCTGACGACCCCGCCGGTCACCTCATAGAAGCGTGGCAGCAGCGAGCAGATCGTCGTCTTGCCGGCACCCGAAGGACCGACGAAGGCCACCGTCTCGCCCGCCTTCACCGAAAGGTCGAGTCCGGAAAAGAGCGGCCGCCCGGCAGCATAGCCGAAGCCGACGCCGCGATAGTCGATATCGCCGCGAAGGCGGCTGACCGCCGTCGCGCCGGGCCGGTCGGTGATGTCGGGCTCGGTGTCGAGGAACTGCGTGTAGCGCTTGAAGCCGGCAATGCCCTTCGGATAGGTCTCGATGATCGAATTGATCTTGTCGATCGGCCGGAAGAACACGCCGACCAGCAGCAGGAAGCCGACGAAGCCGCCGGCCGACAGTTCGCCGCGCGTGACGAACCAGGCGCCCGCCAGCATCACCACCACCTGCACGAAGCGCATGGAAAGATAGGAGAGCGACAGGGACGCCGCCATCACCTTGTAGGCCTGAAGCTTGGTGACGAGATAGTTGCGATTGCTCTCGGCAAAGAGCTGGCGCTCGTGGTCCTCATTGGCGAAGGCCTGCACGACGCGGATGCCGCCGACATTCTCCTCGATGCGGGCGTTGAAGTCGGCGACGCGGCCGTAAAGCGCATGCCAGTTGGCGGTCATGCGCGCACCGTAATGGGCGGTGACGAAGGCGGTCAGCGGCACGACAACGGCGGTGATGAGGGCGAGCGGCACATGCACCCAGAGCATGAGGGCGAAGGCGCCGATCAGCGTCATGACCGCGATAAAGAGATCCTCCGGTCCGTGATGGGCGACCTCGCCGATCTCTTCGAGATCCTTCGTCAGCCTTGCCACGAGATGACCGGTCTTCTGGTTGTCGAAATAGCCGAAGGAGAGTTTTTGCAGGTGATCGAAAGCCTTGCGGCGCATCTCCGCCTCGATGCGGATACCGAGCATGTGGCCCCAATAGGTGACGATGACCTGCAGGCCGGCATTGAAGAGATAGATGAGGAAGAGGCCGACGGCGGCGAGCGCGACGAGATCGAGCCGGCCAGTCGGCAGCAGGCGGTCGATGAACAACGTCACCGCGACGGGAAAAGCCAGTTCCAGCAGGCCCGCCGCCACCGCCGAGGAGAAATCCAACGCGAACAGGCCACGGTGCGGGCGGTAGTAGGACGCAAAACGCTTAAGGAGATCAGGCATAGGCAGGCGGGCTTTCGTTGTGGTGCTCATCGGATAAGACGATCGACGGCGCCGCTTCTACCACACAAGCCACTTCTTTTTGTTGGCCGGTCGCCGACGGCACCCCTTTGGCACCACCGTCGACACTCGCCGTAGCGTCCATGCCCGCGCATCGGCGCGCTGTTTCGCACCCTGCATTGCCGAAGCGCAACAGCGCGCCGTGGCGGCCGTTCAATCTCTCCGGCGCCGGACAGCGGCAAGGTTTGCCGGCGTGCGGCGGGACCGTATGCCGGCCAGCATGGTCTCGAGCCAGGGATAGGCGCTGACGATGACAATCCCGGCCACGACGCCAGCCGTGCCGATCGCGAATTCTGGCGTCAGCGGTTCGCCCAGCAGGAGAACGCCCAGCAGGACGCCGAAGACGGGCGTCATGAAGGAAAAGACACCGAGTTGCGAGGCACGATACTGGGTCAGCAGCCAGAACCAGGTGAGGAAGCTGAGGAAGGAGACGACGACCGCCTGGAAGGCGATGTTCAAAAGCAGCGGCCCTGACGGCACGATCCCCGCCTCGCCCGCCAGCACCGCCGCCCCCGTCAGAGCAAGGAAGGCGGTGGCGAGTTGGTAGAACAGCACGTGGGTGGCCGGCGCCGCGCTCAGCCGCGTCGTCCGGATCAGGACCGTTGTCAGCCCCCAGGCCGCGCCCGCCAGCAGCGCCAGACCGTCGCCCCACAGCATGGCGCCGAGATCGGCGGGGCCCTGCCCGCTGCCCTGCGGCGCGAGGAAGGCGAAGGCGATACCGGCCGTCGCCACGGCTATGCCGCCCCACTGCACCGCGGAAAGGCGCTCCGAAGGGAGCTTTCCGTGCAGGCCGAGCGCCGCGAAGATCGGCGCGGTGTAGAGGAAGACCACGACATGGGAGGCAGACGTATGCTTCAGCGCCTCACCGACCAGAAAGAACTCCACGGCAAACAGCAGGCCTGCGAGAATGCCCAGCCCGGCCGTCCTGCCCCAGAATTCCAGGCGCTGCCGGCGCGCGCAAACAAGCGCAAAGACGAGCATGGCGGCGATCCCCGATCGCAGACCGATCTGCAGGACCGGCGCAGCAAAGACGGCCGTGGACTTCAGGCCGATCTGCTGGAAGGCCCAGATGAGGCAGACGGCGACCATGATGCCGACCGCGGTGACGTCGATAGATTTGCGGCTGTCCAAGATGCGTGCTCCGATGATGCGGCTGGGATAGCATTTGGCAGATAAGGCGGATATAATGATTTTATGACAGTCGGTATCGAGACCCTGACAGGCAACCGGGCGGACCGCGGTGCACATTTCCGCGACGTGCCCTTTCGCAGTGCCCTGCCCCACCCGCTCTACTTCCGCTCCGCGCAGATGCCGCAGAATGCCACCTATCCGCAGCACAGCCATCCCTGGGGCGAATTCGTCTATTCCTACAGCGGCATGATGGAGGTGAGCCTGAAGGACGGGCACTATCTCGCGCCGCCGCAATATGCCGTCTGGCTGCCGCCGGACATCGAGCACCGGGGACTGAACCGGCATGCCGCGGTGCACTGCTCGCTCTATGTCGATCCTTCGCTGTGCGGACGCCTGCCGCAGGAAACCACCGCTCTCGAAGTCAGCCCGCTTCTGAGGGCCATGCTCGAGCATCTGCGCGCCGGCGATGGTGCAGACCCGGGCGCGGCGGAGCACCTGCGCTTTCTCCAGGTCGTCATCGATCTCGTTGCGGCAGCGCCGCGAGTGGGAACCTACCTGCCCTGGTCGACAGACCCGGCGCTTGAAGCCGTGCTCGCCCGCCTTCAGGACAACCCCGCCGACAACCGCTCCCTTGCCGAGCATGCGCGGCTGGCAGCACTGGCAGAACGAACCCTCATCCGCCGCTGCCTGCGCGATCTCGGCATGCCGTTCACCGAATGGAAGCAGCGTCTGCGGGTGGTGCAGGCCATGTCGATGCTGGAGGCGAACGACACCGTCGAGCACATTTCCGCCGCCCTCGGCTACAGCAACGCCTCGTCTTTCATCGCGATGTTCAAGCGCATGACGGGCGTAACGCCGGACGACTACCGCGTCTCGGCGCGGTGAGGCGGACCGGCATGCTGCACGGCCTTCAGGCCGGGGCTTTTATGGTCCTGCGGCCATAGGCGACAAGGCTGAAGCCGGTCGCATACATCAAAAGGCCGAACAGGGCGGGCGGCACGGCGATTTCCGGCGAATGCATCATCGTGATCGCAAGGACCATGCCGATCGCCGCATTTCGAATGCTGATGGAAAGGGTCACCGTGACCGCCTCGGCGGCCGAAAGGCCGAGGGCGCGCGATCCCAGGAGGCCGACTGCGACGGCGCAGATAACGAGGGCGATGACGGCCGGCCCTGCGCTGACGAGGATCTCCACCCATCGTTGATAGACCGAAATGCCGATACCGACGATCAGGGCCACGAGCACCAGGAGGCCGAATGCGCCGACCAGTTTTTCAGCACGCGCGGCAAAACCGGGGGCTTTCTGCCGGATGCCCATGCCGACCATCACCGGAAACAGGATGATGGCGATCATCACCCCGATCGTGCGCAACACCGGAAGGTAAACCCGGGCATCGCCCTGGCTGAAGCGCTCGATCGCGAAATTGGCGAAAAGCGGCAGCGTCGCGATGGCCACCAGGCTGCCGACGGCGCTCAGGGCAATCGACAGGGCCAGGTCTCCCCTTGCAAGATAGGAGAACAGGCTGGACGTGGTGCCGATCGGGCAGGCGGCGACGACGACGAGGCCGACGGCGATTTCCGGCGGCAGGCCCATGACCGTGGCGAGCACAAGGGCCACCAGCGGCATCACCAGGAGCGCGGCGACGATACCCCAGACCAGGGCCTTCGGCTGCGTGGCCACACGCTGGAAATCGACCGGAGCAAGCGTCATGCCGATGCCGGTCATGATGATAAACACGGCGATCGGTAGGCCGATGTCAATGAGGGCGGACTGTTCCATGCAACGGCTCTTTCCAACAGAGGCGCGGCGGTCCGGCCTGGCCGCCTAGCTTTGCTGCATCCGTCTTCCGAATGCAACCGGCGTGACGGGAACCTGCCTTCCTTGCATCCAGAGCATTTCCAACCGAAGCGGGATTGCTCGGCATCTGACAATGCGGAAAAACAAAAAGATGGAGCATTTCCGATCATCTACCCGGAACATGCCGGGGTGGTTCTTTGGCAAATGCGGCTCCAATGCAGCCCTGGCTTATCCGGTGACGATAATAGATTACGTACCGCTGCTCCGTACCGAGAACTCAACTCCGAAACAAACCCATCCAAACTTCAGAGGAATTCAAATAGGTCCGCCACCCAGAAACAGGTAGAGTTCAGAAATTGTGTGGCGCAGTTTGCGCCACACAACTTTATCCACGATCACTTTCCAGCGGCCTGAGCCGCGTAAAGGTAACTGTCATAGCTGTATTCCGCGACGCGGAACCATTCGAAGGACTCGTCCCGGAATTTCTTCCAGGCCGGATAGATCTTCGCCCAAGCCGGATGCTTCTCGCTGTATTCGGCGTAGAGCTCGAAGGTCGCCTTATAGGCCGCGTCCAACACATCGCGTGGCATTGGACGCAAATTGACGCCCTTGCCGACCAGCGACCGGATCGCCGCCGTGTTCTTCACGTCGTACAGCGCCTGCATGTTGATGTTGGCGGCTTTGCAGGCGGTGTCGAGCGCGACCTTGTAGGCTTCCGGCAGTGCCTCGTACTGAGCCTTGTTGATGAAGAAGTGGATCGTCAATCCGCCTTCCCAATAGGCCGGATAGTAGTAGTAGGGCGCGATCTGATAGAAGCCCAGGCGCTCGTCGTCATAGGGGCCGACCCATTCGGCAGCATCGATCGTGCCGCGCTCCAGCGCCGGATAGATGTCGCCACCGGGAAGTTGCTGCGGCACGACACCGAGGCGCGACATGACTTCGCCAGCGACGCCGGCAATGCGCATCTTGGTCCCCTTGAGGTCGTCGACCGACTTGATTTCATTGCGGAACCAGCCCCCCATCTGCGCACCGGTGCCACCGCCCGGCTTGCCGACGATGCCGTATTCCGACAGGAACTCGTCGTACAGTTCGTTGCCGCCGCCGTGGTAGAGCCAGGCGTTCTGCTGACGAGCGTTGAGGCCGAAGGGGATCGTCGACCCGATCGCGAAGGTCGGATTCTTGCCGGTGAAGTAGTAGCCGCAGGTGTGGGCGATTTCCACGGTGTTGCTCTGCACCGCGTCGATCGCTTGCGGACCGGGCACCAGTTCACCCGCCTGGAAGACCTGGATCTGGAATTTGCCCTCGGTCATCTTCGACAGCGCTTCGGCCATGACGACGGCACCGCCGTAAATGGTGTCGAGGTTGTTCGGAAATCCAGAGGTCAGGCGCCATTTCAGGGTGGGAAGGTCCTGGGCGATTGCGGGCGCAGCAAGTGACGTGCCGGCGACCGCTGCTGCGCCGCCGAGTGCGCCCTTGGTCAAAAAATTGCGGCGGTTCAAGATATCAGTCATCGTTTCCTCCTCAGGTGGCTGCGTGGTCCGGCCGGCACGGATGTGCGTCCGGATTGTTGGTTGGGGTCAGTTGGACTGTGCGGGTTGGCCGAAGCTAGGCTGCGGCGACCCGAATTCAGGCGTCTCCGTTCCAAAGGACGGCGTCGAACTGTCGCCGGACGTTTCGGGGGCGCCAAAGGGCTGCGTCGGTGTTCCGAAAGGATTTTCGCCCTCTGCACCGGGCATCGGTACGTTCAGCTTGATCGCCGCAGGATCGACGGCTGCCTGGCCGGACTTGTAGTGAGTGACAAGACCCGGGAACGCGACGACGACGGCAACCATGAACAGCTGGATCCCGAGGAACGGCAAGGCCCCCATGTAGATCTGGCCCGACGTCACCGGCTGGATGGTCGCTCCGGTCACCCTGTCCTTGTAGGCGCGACTGGGGGCCACGGAACGCAGATAGAACAGCGAAAAGCCGAAGGGCGGGTGCATGAAAGACGTCTGCATGTTGATCGCCAGCATCACGCCGAACCAGATGAGATCGATGCCGAGCGCATCGGCGACCGGCGCCAGAAGCGGAATGATGATGAAGGCCAGCTCGAAATAGTCGAGGAAGAAGGCCAGGAAGAAGACCAGCAGGTTGGCGACGATGAGGAAGCCGATTTCCCCACCGGGAATCGAGGTCATCAGGTGCTCGACCCAGATATGGCCGTCGACCCCATAGAAGGTCAGCGAGAAGACGCGCGCACCGAGCAGGATGAAGATCACGAAGGACGATAGTTTCGCGGTGGCGTAGAGCGCAGACTTCACCATGGGAAGGTCGAGGCGGCGGTTGCCCGCAGCCAGGATGAGCGCACCGACCGCACCCATTGCACCGCCTTCGGTGGGTGTCGCAAGACCGATGAAGATCGTGCCGAGCACCAGGAAGATCAGCACGAGCGGCGGCACCAGCGATGTGACCACCTTGCGGGCGAGCCTCCATCCACGCAGCGTGCGGGCCTCCGGCGGCAGCGCCGGGACACTCGAAGGCTGCAGATAGGACATGAAAATGATATAGCCCGCATAGATCGCGACCAGCAGCAAGCCGGGCACCAGTGCGCCCTTGTACATGTCACCGACCGAGCGGCCGAGCTGATCGGCAAGGATGATCAGCACCAGGCTCGGCGGGATGATCTGCGCCAGGGTCCCGGACGCCGCGATCGTGCCGGCTGCCACGCGCCGGTCGTAGCCGTAACGCAGCATGATCGGCAGCGAGATCAGCCCCATCGAGATGACCGAGGCCGCGACAACGCCGGTGGTGGCCGCAAGAATGGCGCCAACGAAGATTACCGCGAAGGCAAGCCCGCCACGGATCGGGCCGAACAGCTGCCCGATCGTATCAAGCAGATCCTCCGCCATGCCGCTTCTCTCCAGGATCAGCCCCATGAAGGTGAAGAAGGGAATGGCCAACAATGTTTCGTTCGACATCTGGCCGAAGATCCGGTCCGGTATGGCGCCGAAGAGGTTGATCGGCAAAAGGCCCATTTCGATGCCGATGAAGCCGAAGCCGAAGCCGACGAAGGCCAGTGCAAAGGCGACGGGATAGCCCATCAGCAGCACGACGATCAGCGACAGGAACATGATGGGCGCGAGATTTTCCGCGAAGAAAGCAAACATGGATACGGGCTCCTGGCGTTAGAGCGTCTGGGCGTCGGCGTCGGCAAGGGCCGTCGCATCGGGCATATCGCCCCGCAGGATCGCGATGCGCTTGATCAGCTCTGAGACGCCTTGCAGCGCCAGCAGGCCGAAGCCGATGGGGATCAGCGCCCAGACCGGCCAGAGAAGCAGGCCACCGGTGTTGTTCGACACCTCGCCGCTCAGAAACTTCGAGATCACGATCGGCCAGGAGAGGTAGATGGTGATCAGGCAGAAGGGAAACAGGAAGAAGAGTGTGCCGAGGATCTCGACCCAGAGCTGGACCTTGCGCGGCATATGGCCGTAGACCAGATCGACCTTCACGTGCTCGCTGCTCAGCAGCGTATAGGCGGCCGCGATCAGGAAGACGGCGGAAAACAGATACCACTGCGCTTCCAACCAGGCGTTGGAACTCAGGTTGAACAGTTTGCGTGTGACGGCATTGACGGCACTGATCAGCACCGCAACAAGCAACAGCCACGACACCGACTTTCCAATAAACGTGTTGAGCGCGTCGACAGCGCGCGACAGCGACAATAGGCCGGACATGATGAATTCCTCCCCAGCCGGCACCCTCCGCCGGCCGTCGCGGGGAGTCGTATGGCGTCCTTGTGAGGGGAACAAGATAGGCCGGGTCGCCGAATAAAAACGCCTACCCAGTAGTGGGTAGGCGCCGGCATCAGCTGTCTGGGGGACTAAAACCGCTGTCGATCGCGTAGCGAATGAGACCGGCAGTCGTGGAAATTCCGAGCTTCTTCTTGATGTTCTTGCGATGTGTTTCGACCGTCGCCTCGGAAAGGGAAAGCGACTGGGCGATCTCGCGGTTGCTCTTGCCGGATGCCAAAAGCATCAGCACGTCGTGCTCGCGGGTGGTCAGCGGATTGGCCGGCTCGTTCGGCCGACGTTCGAGAAGAACGTCGGAAACGCCGGACGAAAAATAGGTCCGCCCTGCGGCAACGGTCTCGATCGCCGCAACGATCTCATCCGTGGAAACGTCCTTGAGGACATAGCCGGACGCACCGTGCAGCACCGACGCCGAGATGTATTCGCGGCTGTCATGCATGGACAGCATCACGATGCGGCAGTCCCGCAGCTTCGCCTTGAACAGCTCGATGGCTTCGATGCCGCTGAGTTTCGGCATGTTGATATCGATCAGCACCACCGCCGGATTGGTCCTGATCGCGACTTCCAACCCCGTCAGCGCCAGCCCCGCCGTGCCGACGACCTCTATGTGCGGGAAGGTTTCGAGCACGGCGCGAAGACCGTCGAGAACCAGCGGGTGGTTGTCGATGAGGACAACCTTGATCGGTTTGATCCCGCTCATGCGGCCTCCACCTGTTTTTCCGCACTGGCATTGGCCGAAAGCGGCATCATCGCGGTCAGCACCGTTCCATCCGACGTGCTCCTGACCATCAGGATGCCACCGAAATGCGCCATGCGCTCCTGCATGTTGCGAAGGCCGAGACCACCCTGGTGGCCGTCCCGGATTCCGCCGGCAGCTTCTTCAAAACCGTTGCCGTCATCGGCGACCGTCATGCGCATACGGCCACGAGCGCTCCAGAGCTTGATCTGGACTTTCCCGGCGCCGGAATGGCGCTCGATATTGTTCAGTGCTTCCTGCGCCACACGGTAGAGCGCGGTGCTCGCCTCGGGCTTCAGCCTGTCTTTGCCTGCATCAGCCTCCAGCACGGTGTGGATGCCGGTCCGTTCGGAAAAATGATTGCTGAGCGCCGTTAGGGCCGCCGTCAGGCCTAGGTCGTCCAGCGCAGGGGGTCTCAGATCGTGCGACAGCCGACGGACCTCCTTGATGGCGCCGTTCAGGGCCTCCACCCCTTTTTCAATGGCACCGGACGCATCGTCGGTGTGGTTGCGGACCTTTCGGCCCGCAAGGTCGATGGCATAGCGTACACCGACGAGGTTCTGCGATATGCCGTCATGCAGTTCACGGGCGAGCCGCGCGCGCTCTTCTTCCTGCGTGTCGATGATACGCTGCGTCAGCGCCTTGAGCTTGCCGTCCGCCATTCGCCGCTCGCGCAGCGTGACGAGCATGCAGGTGGCGAAAACCACCATCACGGCCGGTACAGCGATGAATGCGACAACGAGGAAGGTGTGGCCGATCTTTTCGCGAAGGTCCGCTTTCGCTGCCGCCGTCTGAGCGAAGACATCATCGAGATAGACGCCAGTTCCCAGCATCCACTGCCACTTGTCGAGCCCCATGGCAAAGGACAGCTTGTCGGCCATCGTTCCGGACGAGGGCTTTTCCCACTTGTACTGGTACAATCCGCCCCCCTCCTTCGCCTTCTGGATCAGGCTGGCGATCACCTGGTTGCCATCGGGGTCGGTCAGGTCCAGCCAGTTGTGCCCGGGCCGGAAGGTCTGGCGCGGGTGGACGACGTTGTTGCCATCGTAGTCATAGACGAAAAAGTAGCCGTCCTGACCGTAGTCCAACGACGTCAGAATGGTGCGCACGCGGTCCTTGGCGGCCTCGTCATTGGCACCCGCCGACGCATAGACCTCCTCGATCGCCGAGCGGGCGAGATTGGTAAGGTTGAGCAGTTCGGTTTCCTTCGCCTTCAGCATGTTGCGCTCGAACGTGTCGATGCTGCTCTGGGCAAGGCTTGTGGCCTGCCAGGTGATGAAGGCGGTGATGGTGAGGATCGCGATGACGAGCGGAGCAACCGCAAGCGCGACGATCTGATGGCGAAGGTTCACGGCACTCCCCATGTCGTTATGAGACGATACAGCTAAGGTGGCCAGCGGCATCGCGCCAGCCCTCGCCTCTCTGGCCATCGTTACTCGTGAACGGCGCGCGTGTCTTTAGCTGGTGTGCTCACGTTCGCTATGGAACGGACGCGAGCCATTGACTGGCTTCCGTTCGCGCGCGCAATGCACTTCCGCCTCACATATTGGGATAGACCGGCCCTTCGCCGCCCTATGGGGGCACCCAGTTGATGTTCTGGTTGGGGTCCTTGATGTCGCAGGTCTTGCAGTGCACGCAGTTCTGCGCGTTGATGACGAACACGTCCTTGCCGTCCTTCTCCACCCATTCGCAGACGCCGGCGGGACAGTAGCGGGTGGACGGGCCGGCATAGATGTCGAACTCGGATGTCTTCTGCAGCTGCGGGTTCTTCACCCGCAGATGGATCGGCTCGTCATTGGCCCGGCCGGCCGCAATCGCATCCGCCAGCTTTTCGGCGGCGAGGATGCCCGACAGCACCGCATTGTGGCTGCCCTTGATGCGGGGAACGTTGACCAGGCCGGCCGGTCAACGCCGGCACGCCAAAACTGTCTTTCGTCAAGTTAACCTCACATCACCCCAACAGTTGCTTTATCATTGGTTAACTCTACCCCCCTTGAACATACGCTCGATCGCATCACGGCAGAAAAACCATGATTATTTCAGTTGAGTTCAGCTGAAAAATCTCTAATCTGCATCCTGTATCGAGCTCACAACAGTGCGGATGATAGTCCATCAAGATTTGGATATCTCCCTGTTCATGGAAGCCAAACTATCGGCGACCATTTTGCTATCGAAGACACAGCCTTTTCGGATATTTGGCGTTTGTCAATTTTCTCCGTGAAGTTTGCTAAAAAAGACTTCTGCCGAAGTTCCGCATTTACTGACGAGCTCAGAAATGTTCGGCGATGCCAGATGCATCAATCCGAGCCCCTCTAACGACGCCGGCAGTGCGACGGCGAGTTGTTGTCCCGACAAAAAGGAGTTCACCATGTCATCGCGATCGAGCCTGAGGCTGGCCATGAGGGCGTTGTTGGTACGCGAAACGTTCGGTCCGGATACCGCCGCGGGGCGCGCGGTGGACCACCTCATCGACGAACTGGAACGACGCGAGATCGACGTGGTGATCTCATCCGACGTCAATGATGCGGTGGCCGTCGTTTCGACTGATCCTTCGATCCAGTGCATGCTGCTTGACTGGGATCTCGATGACAGTGGGGACCATCAGTCCGCGCGCGCAGTGCTGGATGCGATGCGGGCGTTCAATGCCGATGTGCCGATTTTTCTCTTGGCGGACCGCAGTGCTGCATCGGCAATCCCGATGGACGCGATGACCAAGGCGGACGATTTTATCTGGCTGTTGGAGGATACAGCCGATTTTATCGGTGGCCGCGTTCTGGCTGCACTACAACGGTATCGCGCGACGGTGCTTCCGCCGATGTTTGCAGGGTTGGTGCAGTTTGCCAACACGTACGAGTATTCGTGGCACACCCCCCGGGCACACCGGCGGCACCGCATTCCTGACATCACCGGTCGGCCGCGCCTTCTTCGAATTTTTCGGCGAGAGCCTCTTCCGGTCCGACCTGTCGATCTCTGTGGGCGATTTGGGGTCGCTGCTGGATCACACCGGGCCGATCGGGGCCGGCGAGCGCTACACTGCCAAGGTCTTCGGATCGGATCGAAGCTACTATGTGACCAACGGTTCATCGACATCGAACCGCGTAATCCTGATGGCGAGCGTGACACGCAACCAGGTGGCGCTGTGCGACCGGAATTGCCACAAATCGGTTGAGCATGCGATGACGCTGTCCGGAGCAATCCCCTGTTATCTGATGCCGACACGCAATGCCTATGGAATTATCGGCCCGATTCCACCCGAACGACTCACCCCGGCGGCACTGCGATTGCTAGTGAAGGACAATCCGCTCGTGACGGATGAGGTGGATGAGACACCCGTCCATGCAGTGATCACCAATTCGACCTATGACGGGCTCTGCTACAATGTTGCACGGTTGGAGGAGTTGCTGGGAGAGAGCGTCGACCGGCTCCATTTCGATGAAGCCTGGTATGCCTACGCCCGGTTCAATCCGCTCTACCGGGAGCGTTTGGGCATGCATGGCGAGCCGAGCATCCGCGATCGCAACAAGCCCAGCGTGTTCACCACGCATTCGACCCACAAATTGCTGGCCGCGTTGTCGCAGGCCTCGCTGATCCACGTCCGCGACGGGCGCAACCCGATTGGTCATGCGCGCTTCAACGAGGCGTTCATGATGCACGCTTCCACATCGCCCAACTACGCGATCATCGCATCGAACGACGTGTCGGCGGCGATGATGGATTCATCGGGAGAGAAACTTACGGGCATGTCGATCCGTGAGGCGATTGCCTTCCGTCAGACGGTTTCACGGCTGAATGCCGAGATTTCCGATGAAAACGGCTGGTTCTTCGATATCTGGCAGCCGCCAAAGGTGGTGGACGCGCGCGGGCGGACCGTGCCGTTTCATGAGGCCGAACCTGAATATCTGGCGACCGAACCGACCTGCTGGCATCTCGCCCCGGAAGCCGAATGGCATGGCTTTGGCAATATAGAGCCAGGCTATTGCATGCTTGATCCGATCAAGGTCTCGGTCCTGACCCCGGGAATGGACCCGAGCGGCGATCTTCGTGCCGTAGGCATCCCCGCAAGTGTCGTCACCGCCTATCTCGCCGCCCGCGGGATCATCGTCGAAAAAACCACCGACTTCACGATCCTGTTCCTCTTCTCGCTGGGCGTGACCAAGGGGAAATGGGGCACGCTGGTCAACGCGCTACTCGATTTCCGCAAGGACTACGATGCGAACGTACCGCTGGAGCGAGCGATTCCCAGCCTCATCGCCAGCCATGGCGATAGATATGGTGGAATGGGTCTGCGCGAGTTGGCCGATCTGATGTTTGCCGCCATGGGCGATCTGGCGACGACGCGAACCATGTCCGAAGCGTTCAGCATATTGCCGAAACCCGAAATGAGCCCGGTTTCTGCGTATGAAAATCTGGTGCGCGGCCATATCGAAAAGGTACCGCTGAACGAACTGGCCGGGCGGACGCTGGCCACAGGGATCGTCCCCTACCCGCCGGGCATTCCGCTGATGATGCCGGGCGAAAATGCCGGCCCCGCCGATGGCGCGCTGATCGGTTATCTGAAGGCGCTTGAGGCCTATGACCTGCGCTTTCCCGGCTTCGGCCATGACACCCACGGGGTGGAAGTGGAAGACGGCGTCTACAACGTCCTCGTCGTGCGGCACTGAAGGGGAAGATCGACATGGCTGATGCAACCGCAACCACCGATGCCGCCACAGGCGCAAGCAGCAAGATGGGTGTCGTTCCCGCAACCTTGATGGTTGCGGGCAACATGATGGGGTCAGGCGTCTTCATGTTGCCGGCCAATCTGTCGGCCATTGGCAGCATCGCGCTGATCGGGTGGATCTTCACGATCGTTGGCGCCGTGGCGCTGGCGCTTGTGTTTGCCAAGCTTGCCGCAATCGATCCTGCCGCGGGCGGCCCCTATGCCTACACCCGCAAGGCATTTGGCGACTATATGGGCTACCAGTCCAACCTGATCTACTGGCTGGCCAATGTGATCGGCAACGTCGCACTGGCAGTGGCGGGGTTGGGCTATCTGACGCATTTCTTCCCTGTCCTGCGTGAACCGGTTGTGATGGCGTTCGGCGCGATAGCGATCATCTGGTTCTTCGCCTATGCCAATATCCTTGGACCGAAACTGGTCGGCCAACTGCAATCCTTCACCACCATCTTCGCACTGGTGCCGATCTTCGGCATGGCGGTATTCGGCTGGTTCTGGTTCAGCGGTGACATCTACGCCTCAGCATGGAACGTTTCTGGCAAGAGCGATGCGAGTGCGGTGATGGCAACGTTGACCTTCACATTGTGGGCATTTATCGGCGTCGAAAGCGCGTCCGTTTCAGCGGGTGTCGTCGAAAACCCGTCACGCAACGTGCCAATTGCCACGGTAGGTGGCGTGGTTCTGGCTTCGGTCGCCTATATCCTCAGCTCATCGGTCATCATGGGAATGATCCCGAACAAGGAGCTGCTGGCGTCTTCCGCGCCATTTGCCGATGCGGCACGTATCGCCCTGGGCGATTTCGCGGGCAGTGCGGTTGCCCTATGCGCGGCGGTCGGGTGCCTGGGTTCACTGGCCGGGTGGACATTGCTAGTCGGGCAATCCGCCAAAGCCGCTGCGGATGACGGACTTTTTCCCGGCATCTTCGCCCGCGTCAACAAGCGGGGCGTGCCGTCACTCGGCCTCGTCATCGTGGCCGCGCTGATGAGCGTACAGGTGATCGCCACCATGTCGCCCACGGCGAGCGAGCAGTTCGGCAAGATCGCGTCGGTGGCGGTGATCATGACATTGCTGCCGTACATCTACTCGATGATCGCGATAAAGGTGCTGGGCTATCGCAAGATGTCGAACGGCCAATACACCTTTTTCGTCGGGGCGGGACTGGTTGGCGCGATCTACTGCATGATTGCGCTGATCGGGTCCGACGGCGAGCAGACACGTTGGTCGCTGGTGTTCGTTATTTCGACGATCGTCTTCTTTTCGGCATCCATCACCCGCAAGCGTGACATCGAGGAAAAGCATCTCCACCCCGGCGGCCGTGCACCATACTGGGTGCGCTACCTTGCATTGGGCGTGACCATCATCGCATTGGTCGCCATGTTCTGGCTGTCGATTGGTGAGCAGAGGAAGGGTGACCTGCGCACACGCTCCCCACAGACGCCTGAAATCCAACAGCCCGTTGGAGAGACGGGGACACAAGACGTACCGTGATCGCGCCGTCGCCTGGGTCGGCCAACCGGGCACGGCCGTGCCCTTCATCCATGACGGCGCGATCAACGAAAACGTGTTCCGTGCTTATGCCGAGCAGATGCTGATTCCGAGCCCTGCACACGGGAAGGTCGTCGTCATGGATGACCTGCCGGCCACACGGCCGCCGGCATCCGCAGCACCATCGAACAGATTAAGCTCCTCAGGCTGGTCAAGCTGGGCGAGAGGAGCCTCGCTGGCAAAACGACTTTACCCACCTCTGCTCCCATTCCGGGAAAGCGACGAGAGCTTGTGAAGCGAGAAAAGCCCTCCCTTCGCTCACAATGGCTTGCCGAAACTCTTTCCCTTATAATACTGGCGATCCGTTGACTGTGGAGCCGAGTAATGTTGGTTAAGAACCTCGCTTACGAACAATTTGAGATGATGGGCTCAAACAGAAACGGTGCCGAACCTTCTGCCGTGGTCATCAAGCTGATGCTGGGGTTCTGGGCGACGGAGTTTTTGATGTCCACGTCGCTCTGGGTGCTTCTTGGCGTCAATCCATTGAATTACTTACCGATAAAAGTGGGGGTGTCGCTGCTATCGCTTCTGTTGACGTTTGTCTTGACAAGGGTTCTCGTGTCCGTTCGAACGTCCAGCATCATATCCAAGATATTTCTATCCTTCCCCATGTCCATCCTAGCGGCATTGGCGGCGACATCCGTGGACTTCGCGCTCTTCCATGCAATCGATCCTGCAGTCGCGGTCGAGTATGACCGGGAAAACTTCTGCTATACGCTCTTTTATGGAATATCGCTGTTCCTCGGCTGGTCCTGTTTCTTCATCGCCCATATGTATAACCTGGAAGCCCGCGCCCATCAGCACCGGTCCGCCATATCACGCGAGGAGGCTTTGAACGCCAAGGTTCAAGCCTTGCACTACCAGATCAACCCACATTTCCTGTTCAATACTCTCAATTCCATCGTCGGCCTGATCGAAGAAGGTGCTTCGAAGCATGCCAGCCTCATGGTCATATCGCTCTCGTCGTTCCTGCGCAAAATGCTTGAACTCGACCCGCTCCGCGACCTCACGTTATCCGAGGAGCTTGCGCTGGAAGCAGAGTATCTCATGATTGAGCAAGAACGCTTTTCGGACCGGATGAGCGTTTCGCTCCAGATACCTCCGGATCTTGGAGACGCGCTCGTCCCCAGCCTCATCCTGCAACCCTTGATCGAGAATGCGATCAAGCATGGGCTTCGCTGTTCAACCGGATTCTTGAAGATAACGATCACGGCCGCGCAAAATGGGGAAGCCCTGGCTCTCTCCGTCGACAATGTTACGCAGACACCGATGCAATTCGGTGGAGCTGCTCGTTCCGGCCTGGGGATTGGTCTTGCCAATGTCGAGCAGCGCATTCGCGCCCGCTTCCCGCAAATGGGGTCGCTCATCGCCGGTCCGGTCTCCCCGACACATTTTCGCGCATTGCTGACCATGCCTTTGCGTACAGCCAAACGCGGGGATCTCGCGGGTCCGCATCTTGATGGTCGGCCCAGATCGACCTGATCAAGGCGGACAACGGAGTGGTTGCGCGTTAATTTTCGCGAGGATTTCAGTATTTTTCCGTTTGGTATAGTCCCGTTTGGCATCGCCTCAACGATCGCCCCTGCGTCAGCCGCATCCACTCCATCAGCCCTCAATGCTAGTCAACAGATCCGCTGCCATTTGACTGGCGCCTGATTTCCAGATTCGGAGATTTGGAACCGTCCCAGGCAGTGCAACGGAAATACGCGATAAGCGCAGTCATACATCTGCATCATGCCATCCGGGCACGCGGTGTCCCGTAGATTGTCGTGGATGACAAATCTTCCTTCTCGCCCATAGACGTCGGCGTATTTCTTCGCCGCGGCGCACCAGATCGCTAGGACCAGGCGGGTTATGGCCGCAAGCCTTGCCGGGCCTGCAGTGCGCATATAAGATGCGCATAACGGAGGACCACATGCAAGGCCAATCCACCACCAAAAAGCCGACCAACCTGACACTCGATCCATCTTTGCTGATGGAAGCAAGATCGTTTGGAATAAACCTGTCGGAAGCGGCGGAGGCCGGTTTGCGACGCGCCGTCGCGGACGCGAAGGCCCGGGCATGGCAGCGTGAGAACGCCGACGCTCTGGCCAGCTCGAACGCATGGAGCGAGGCGCACGGCTTGCCCCTGGATCAGTATCGACAGTTCTGATGGCACGCTTTGATGTCTATGCCAATCCGGGCGGAACGGGTTATGTGCTCGATGTTCAGGCGGATGTTCTACACGAGTTGAACACGCGGATCGTGGTGCCGCTGTTGCCTTCGGCACAGGCGCCGCTGCCAGCCAAACGCCTCAATCCAGTATTTGCTATCGGGGACGAACCCCACACCATGGTCACTCAGTTCATGGCGGCCATTCCCCGTAAATTGTTGCGAAACCCGGTCACCAGCCTTGCGGGGCAGGACGCCGAAATCATGCTTGCCCTCGACATGGTGCTCGTCGGGTTTTGAGGCACCTGCGCCTGTATTACGGGCTTGTCACATCAACCTAGTTTAGCCGGATGAGGCCGCTGCTGTATAGTTCAAGCAATCGTTCCGGTCACAGCCTTCCCGTAACCATTCACACCTCCTGGTTTCGGGTGTCGCGGCGACCGGTTGAATCTATCTATCCTGCAAGTCCTGACACTTGGCTTATGTAACAAGCCCCCGCACGGCTTCAAATGGCGAAGCGGTCCATCACGAAATCCGGGCGCGCGCCGTGGAGGCCGGCAAGGGCGGTGAGATCGGCCTCGGTGCTTTCGGCGAGGATGCCCGTCCGGACGAGGCAGGAGGCGAGCCCCGCGCCGGCGGCGCCGGCAATGTCGTGTTCCAGGCTGTCGCCGATGCAGACGATCCGGTCGGCCGGAAGACCGTCGAGCAGCGCCTGCGCCTGCCGGTAGATTGCCGGATGGGGTTTGCCGAACCAGCGCACCGGCCCACCGAGGTCCTGGTACGCCAGCGCGATGCTGCCGGCGCCGGGCGCCGTGGTGCCGCCGCTTGCGAGCTTGTGCCGGTCGGGATTGGTGCAGTAGCAGGGCACGCCGCGCCGGGCGGCGGGGGCGAGGCGGCGGCGGTAGTCCGCCATCGGGACACGATCAGCCTCGCTGCCGGAAACAATCACGATATCGGCCAAGGCTGCATCAACGACGCTCTTGAAACCGAGACGGTCGGCAAGGTTGCGGTCGCCCCCGCTGGAAATCGTCAGGCATCGCGTCCCGACCGCAGAACCGGCCGTCTCGCCGGCAAGGATGTCGTAGGCGACATCGCCGGAGGTGAGGAAACGCTCGAAGCCCTCCCGGTCGAAACCGAGCTTGACGAACCGCTCCGCATTGTAGTCGCCGCTGCGGCCGGAATTGGACAGCACGATGACGGTCTTGCCCAGTGCCTTGAGGCGCAGCAACGCATCATTGGCCCCGGGATAGGCGCCGTCCTCGTCCCGGAGCACGCCGAACTGATCGACGAGGAAGGCATCGTAGCGGGCGGCCAGCGCCGCCAGGTCGGTCTGCGGGGCAAGGCTCATGGCCAGCGGTCCTTTCCGGCAAGGACGAGAGCAGCCGTGCCGACAGCGGCTTCCGCCGAATTCGACGGCAGAAAGGGGACGCCAATCGCCGCCTCCCGCATGCGGGTCCAGGCCGGATTGGCCGCGCCGCCGCCGACCGAGCGCACCGAGCGTACGCGGGGGCCGCCGAGCGCGGCCAGCCGCGCATAGCCCGACGCCTCGATCCCCGCGATACCCTCGAGGATCGCCTGGAAGAAAACGACGTCATCGACCGGGCGCGGCTCCAGCTGCGGCACAAGGGCAGGATCGTTGACGGGGAAACGCTCGCCCGGCCGCAGCAAGGGGTAGTAGGCAAGGCCGGTCGGCCTGTCCGGCCGCAGCAGCGCGGTCATCGCCTTCACCTGCATGTCGTCAAACAGGCTGCGGATGACCGCACCGCCGGAATTCGAGGCCCCTCCGGCGAGCCAGAAATCGAGGATGCGATGCGAATAGATACCGTAGTCCGCCGCATCGATCGGCTCCGCCGAAGCAAGCTTGACGACCAGCGTCGAACCGAGTGCGGTCACGCCGTCGCCGACGGATGCGGCGCCCGTCGCAAGGAACGAGGCGCAGCCATCCGTCGTACCGGCGTGGTAGCGGCAGCCATCCGGCAGACCGAGGGCCCGGCCCGCCGCCCCGACGGTCGCTAGCGGCGCACCTGCGCGTTTCACCTTCGGCAAGAGGCCGACATCCATACCGCAGGCTTCGATCCAGTCCGGCCAGCGCTCCGCGGCGAGATCGTAGCCCGTCTTCAAGGCGTTGTTCTCGTCGCTTGAAGGCGCAGCCAACCCAAGCTGCCGGAGGACCCAGTCCGCCTGGTGCACGATGGCGTGGACGCCAGTCTGGCGCGAAAGATGGATGGCCCGGGCGAGCGGCGAGGTCACACCCCGCGCCGGGCTGTTCGCCGGCGCAAAAGCCGCGACCCGATCGAGGATAGCCCGGTCGGGGCAGGGATCGTTGTACATCAGTGCGTCGCCAAGCGGCGTGCCGTCGGCATCGATGGCGAGCACCGTACCGGAGGTGCCGTCGACCGCGACGCCGGTTATGGCGACAAGCGAGCCGCGCGCAGCAAGTTCGCCGAGACACGCGCGGACACCGGCCTGCCATGCGGTGGGCGAGCGGCCGGCCGCGGCATCCGGGAATGGCGAGGACGCCATGTCGACACGCGTGCCGTCGGCGGCAAGGGCCGCCGCGCGCACGCCGGACGTGCCGAGATCGATGCCGAGCGCGACGGCGGGTCCGGGCGCCGCGCTCATGCCCGCTGGCTCGCCTTGCGGTCCAGCGCCTGGCGGTACTGTTCGGCCTCCCAATGGGTCAGTTCATATTCCTGGTCGCTGCCAAGATGGGCGATGGCTGCCCCATCCGGCACGCGCGACACAACTTCCGCCAGGCAGCGTGCCATGACGCGACCGCCATCGGTAAGCGCATCGGCAAGCAGCACACCCTGATCGGGCACAAGCAACATCTTGGGCATATCGAGCCCGCGCGCGCCCCGCGTCTGCGCATAGGCCGTCACGCTCTCGCCCGCGCCGAGCACACCGATCTCCGTACCGAGGAAGATGACATGATCGGGATAGAGCGAACCGCCCGTGGCGACTGCGATGTTGGCGGGGTGGAGAGCAGTCTTGTGGCTTCCGGCATCCTCGGCGACGTGAAAGGGGGCGCCTTCGATCAAGGTTTGAAGATGCGCGGCGTTCCCCGACACCGTTGCCCGCTCCTCCACCGAGAGGGCCGCGGTCACGCGAGCGATGCGCGTACGCACCTCCTCTACCGTCTCCCCGGCAACGATGATGCCATGGTTGTAGAGGATCAGCACGTCCGGTCGGTTCGCGGCGACGCGATCGATCTCGTGGGCGAGCGGCGTGCCGGGGCGGCGGTAGGGAATGGTCGCCCAGGCAAGATCGGGCAGCGTGACCATGCGCTCGGCGAGGATATGCTCCCGCCCGGCCAGCACGGAAAGAGCGATAGCGTTGACACAGTGATAATGCGCGACGACGGTCTGCGGCAGCACCGCATGAAAGCTCGTCTCGATCGACGGGCGCAGGCCCGAAGCGTTGAGCGCCGTCACAACGAAATCCGTCGCCTTTTCCGCGCTCGGGTCCCGCGCCCTGAGCGCCGCCACCAGCGGCGCAACCTCGACCGGCACCATGATGTCCTGTTCGCCAGCATGGGCAAGCCAGGTACCGGAAGCCTTCACCCACATCACGCCGTCACGCTTGAACGAGGTGTTTCCACCGGCACCCTGTGTTTTCAGGATGTCGCTGCCGATCTCCCTCGAGAGCGCGAGAAATGCTTCGAAGGCCGCCTTGTCCTCCGCCCGAATGCCCGAAGCCATGCAGCCCCTCCTCTAGACAGTCCACCACCCGCTTTCCGGCTCACCGGAATCTGAGCGAACTTTTCTCAAGATCGTATTTATGTGATTGCAGATCGTCAACAGTGAAGAATTTTCGTCACCATTCTTGATCGACATACATTATTGTGATTATCTTTGTTCATCGGCGAGGGAGACGCCGGGAGGATCAGCCGTGAACGACACCGAGCGCCACAAGGCCATCATAGATCTTCTGCGCGAGACGCCCTTCGCTTCGGTGCGGGATCTCCAGGAGCATCTCGGCGTGTCGCCCGCCACCATCCGCCGCGACATCGACAAGCTGCACGAGCTCGGCCGGGCGCGGAAAGTCTATGGCGGGATCTCCGCCAGCGAGGCGGCCGACAGTGGGCGCCTATCGGCAAAACCCTATGACGAAAACCGCGACATCGCCGTGGAGGCAAAGCGAGCCATCGCCGCAACGGCGGCCGATCTCGTACGCGACGGGGATTCCATCATCGTGCATGCGGGCTCGACCTGCTATCAGCTCGGCATATTGCTCGCGCAGCGCAACCTGCGCATCTGGACCAATTCCATGCCGCTGGCCGCCCATCTCGGTGAGCACGGCACCTGCCAGCTCTCTCTTGCCGGCGGCGAACTCTATCGCGAACCGGGCATCATCCATGACAGCGCCGCCGGTTCGCCCGCCTTCTTCGCCTCGCGCTTCTTCCTCGGCACGCAGGGCATCAGCAGCAAGGGGCTGCTGGAATCACATCCGCTGCTGGTCAAGGTGATCGGCGAGCTGTCGGCCTGCGCCGACGAGATCGTGCTGCTCGCCGACAGCCGCAAGTTCTCCATCCAGCCGCGCAACGTCGCGCTGCCGCTCTCGCGCATCGGCACGATCATCACCGATGACGGCCTGACGGACGCCGCCGCCAGAATGCTGGAGGATGCCGGCGTCACCATCCTGATCGCACGGACGGGAGGGACCAGTTGAGCATCGCCCCCATCGCCGTCTTCGATCTCGGCAAGACAAATTCCAAGCTCTTCGTCATTTCCAGCGAAGGAAAGGTCATCGACGAGGCACGTACCCGCCCGGTCTGGCGGGACGAGGCTGACCTACACGTTCTGGATGATGCGGCGCTGCTTGCCTGGATGAAGGGGGAGCTTGCCCGCATCGTCGCCGGCTATGGTGTCGACCGCATCATCTTTTCCGGTCACGGCTGCACCTTCGCGCTGGCCGCCGGCGACGCGCTTGCCCACCCCATCCTCGACTACGAGCAGGAGCCGCCCACCGAAATCGCCGCCCGCATCGACGCCATGGCGCCGGATTTCCGCGAGACCTTCTCGCCTCCGCTGCCCCTCGGCTTCAACTATGGACGCCACCTCCTCTGGCTGGACGCGCGTAAACCGGACCTCCTTGAGAAGGCCGATGCAATCCTCGCCTATCCGCAGTTCTGGAGCTGGACGTTTTCCGGCCGGAAGGTCTCGGAAGTCTCCTATCTCGGCTGCCATTCCAATCTCTGGGCACCGCTGAAGGACGATTTCAGCAGCCTCGTCGACAAGATGGGCTGGCGTGGCAAGATGCCTGGCTTTGCCCGCGCCGGCGCCGTGATCGGCACACACGCCGTCACGCTCGGCGACGGCCGCACGGTGGAGATCGCGGTGCACAACGGCGTGCACGACAGCAATGCGGCACTCTATTTCTACCGCTCGCTCGGCTTTACCGATTTCACGCTGGTCTCGACCGGCACCTGGGTGATCGTCTTCAATTCTGCAAGCCCCCTCGAACGGCTCGACCAGACGCGCGACATGCTGGCGAATGTCACGATCGATCGCCAACCGATCGCAACCATCCGCTTCATGGGTGGGCGGGAGTATGACCTGGCGAGCGGCGGCTGGACGCGGCCGGTCCGCGAAGAGGCGCTGGCATCCGTCATGGCAAAACGCGCCTTCGCCTTGCCCTCCTTCGCTGCCGGTGGCCCAGTGCCGGGCCACGCCGGGCACTTTTCCGGACCAACCGTCGAGAGCGAGGAGCGCGCGGCCGCGGCCCTGCTCTACGTCGCGTTGATGACCGATCTTTCGCTCGATCTCATCGGCTCCGACAATACGATCGTTATCGATGGCGGGCTGGTGAAAACGGGGCTCTATGCTGCCATCCTCGCGGCCCTGCGCCCCGCGCAGACCGTGCACATCAGCGCCAACCCGGAAGGCAGCGCCTTCGGCGCGGCGGCCCTCGTCTTCGAGGACCGTGGCCACAACCCCTTCGTCAACGATTGCGCGGTCGCCACGCCGGCCGCCCTTGCCGAGCTCGACGCCTACAGGCGGGAATGGCGCCGGCAAGTCGAAGCGATGCAGGCCGCGCCCCGAAAGGAGAAGCGCGCATGACGGAACGGACGAACGCCCCTGCCCTTCTGGAGATGCGCGACATCAGCAAGACGTTCGGCGCATCGAAGGCCCTGTCACATGTGAACCTGACCGTGCATGCCGGCGAGGTGCATGCGCTGATGGGCGAGAACGGCGCGGGCAAGTCGACGCTGATGAAGATCCTGTCGGGCGCCTATACGGCCGATCCCGGTGGCGCAGTGCTGATCGGCGGGGAACCGGTGACGCTCGGCGATCCGCTGAAGGCCAAGGCCCATGGCATCGCCGTCATTTACCAGGAGCTTTCGCTCGCCCCCAACCTGTCGGTGGCGCAGAACATGTTCCTCGGCAACGAGCCTGCACGCTTCGGCCTTGCCGACCGCGCCGAGATGCGCCGGCGGGCCGAGCCCATCCTGAAACAGCTTGGCATCAGCTTTTCCCCCGCCCACCGCGTCGGGGAACTCTCGCTCGGCGAGCGGCAGATGGTGGAAATCGCGCGGGCGCTGACGACCAGGGCGCGCATCATCGTCATGGATGAGCCGACGACCTCACTGACGACGCGCGAGACCGACCGGCTGTTCGACGTTATCGCCCGGCTCAAGGCCGATGGCATCGCCGTCATCTATATCAGCCACCGCATGGAGGAGATCTACCAGCTCTCCGACCGCGTCAGCGTGCTGCGCGACGGGGCCTATGTCGGCACGCTGGAACGGGCCGGCCTTTCCGCGAACACGCTGGTTTCCATGATGGTCGGCCGCGACCTTTCCTCGTTCTACAAGAAGGAACACCGGCAGGCCGAGGGCGCGCGCCCCGCCGTCCTGTCGGTGGACAATGTCGGCGACGGTGTGCGCGTGCACGACTGCTCCTTCGAGGTGCGGGCGGGCGAAGTCCTCGGTATCGCCGGCCTCGTCGGTTCGGGCCGTACGGAGCTTGCCCGTCTTGTCTACGGTGCGGACCGCCGGACGACGGGGACGGTGATGCTGAACGGCAAGGCGCTCGCGATCGCCACGCCGCGCGACGCGCTCGATGCCGGCATCGCCTATCTTACGGAGGACCGCAAGGCACTGGGCCTCTTCCTCGACATGTCGATCAGCGACAACATCAATATCGGCGTCATCGCTGAGGATGCGAAGGCCGGTGGCGTCCTGAACTTCGCCAGGGCACGGGACCGGGCGCTCGCGGCCGTCAAGGCCCTGTCAATCCGCACCCCCGGCACGCAGATCAATGTCGGCGCCCTATCGGGCGGCAACCAGCAGAAGGCGCTTCTGGCACGCCTCCTGGAGACGAAGCCGCGGGCGGTCATTCTCGACGAGCCGACGCGCGGGGTCGATGTCGGCGCCAAATCGGAAATCTACCGCATCATCGACGCGCTCGCCGAGAACGGCATTGCCGTGGTCGTCATCTCCAGCGACCTGCCGGAGATTCTCGGCATCGCCGACCGCGTCCTGGTGATGCGCGAGGGGCGCATCGCCGGCGAAGTGGCACAGCCGATCGAGCAGGAAGCGATCATGGCGCTGGCGACCGGCACAGCCGGCCAAGCCGCCTGACGAACGAGGCGAAACGCAAAGAACGGGACGGAACCATGGCTGCAAGCGAAACCGAAGACGCCCGGATGGACAGGCTGAAACTGCGATCGACGCTGACGGCGCTCGGCATGCTGCCGGTGCTCGTGCTGCTGGCGATCGGCTTTCATCTGCTCTCCGGGCGCTTCCTGTCGGTGGGCAACCTGTCGATCGTCATGCAGCAAGCCTCGATCAACACGGTGCTGGCCGCCGGCATGACCTTCGTCATCCTGACCGGCGGCATCGACCTTTCCGTCGGCTCGATCCTTGCCGCCTCGGCGATGATCGCGGTCATCGTCTCGCTGGTGCCCGACCTCGGCATGCTGGGCATTCCGGCGGCGATCGCTGCGGGCCTTGCCTGCGGCTTCCTCAACGGCGCCATCATCGCCTGGCTGAAACTCCCGCCTTTCATCGTGACGCTTGGCTCGCTAACGGCGATCCGCGGCGTCGCGCGCCTGCTCGGCAGCGACACGACCGTCTTCAACCCGGACCTGCCCTTCGACTTCATCGGCAACGGAACGCTGTTCGGCGTACCGTGGCTTGCCATTATCGCCATCGCGACCATCATCGCCTCCTGGTTCATCCTCAAGCGCACCGTGCTCGGCACCTGGATCTATGCCGTCGGCGGCAATGCAGAGGCCGCTCGGCTCACCGGCATCAAGGTGCCGCTGGTCCTGCTCTTCGTCTATTCGATGTCGGGTCTGCTCTCCGGCCTCGGCGGGGCCATGTCGGCCGCCCGGCTCTATGCGGCCAACGGCCTGCAGCTCGGCCAGGCCTACGAGCTCGACGCCATCGCGGCGGTCATCCTCGGCGGCACCAGCTTCGTCGGCGGCGTCGGCTCCATCTGGGGCACGCTGATCGGTGCGCTCATTATCGCCGTGCTCTCCAACGGCCTCATCCTCGTCGGGGTTTCCGACATCTGGCAGTACATCATCAAGGGCCTTGTCATCATCGTCGCCGTCGGCCTCGATCGCTACAGGCTCAAGGGCATTAGCCGGACCTGAGCCCGGCTGAACGAACCGGTCGTCACCGGAAACAACGGCGAAAAACGCCACCAAAGGAGGAAAACATGCGTCTTATGCCAAAGTTGCTCGTCGGCACCGCACTGGCCGCCGCGATCGCCATGCCCGCAGCCGCCAAGGACCTCAACAAGATCGGCATCTCGGTCGGCCTGCTCGGCAACCCGTTCTTCGTCGCCACCATCAAGGGCATCGAGGACCGGGCCAAGGAGATCAACCCGAATGTCGAAGTGATCTCCGTTTCGGCCGACTATGACCTCAACAAGCAGGTCTCCCAGGTCGACAGCTTCATCGCCGCCGGCGTCGATATCATCATGCTGAACGCTGTCGATGCGAAGGCCATCGCCCCCGCCGTAAAGAAGGCGCAGGCCGCCGGCGTCGTCGTCGCCGCCTTCGACGTGTCGGCGCCCGGCGCCGACGTCACCGTCATGACCAACAACGTCAAGGCGGGTGAAGAGGCCTGCAACTACATCGCCGACAAGCTCGGCGGCAAGGGCGACGTGGTCATCATCAACGGCCCGGCCTCTTCCTCGATCCTCGAGCGTGTTGAGGGCTGCAAGGGCGCGCTCGGCAAACATGCCGACATCAAGATCCTGTCCGACGACCAGAACGGCCAGGGCTCGCGTGACGGTGGCCTTGCCGTGATGCAGGGCCTGCTGACCCGCTTCGACAAGATCGACGCCGTCTTCGCCATCAACGACCCGACCGCGATCGGCGCCGAGCTCGCCGCCAAGCAGCTGAACCGCAGCGAATTCTTCTTTACCGCGGTCGACGGCGCGCCCGACATCGAGACCTCACTTGCCAGCGGCAATTCCATGATCAAGGCCTCCGCCTCGCAGGATCCCTATGTCATGGCTGGCCAGGCGCTGCAGCTCGGCGTTGAGGTGCTGAAGGGAAACAAGCCGGCCGAACCCGTCGTGCTGCTCGACCCGCAGCTCATCACGGCCGACAACATCAAGGACTACAAGGGCTGGACCGCAGCTCGCTAAACACACCTCCCAGAGGCCGGGCGCATTCGCGCAAGCGGTGTGCCCGGCCGCCCCTTGCTTCATTCCTTTCAGAGAGCGGCCGGTTATGTCGAAAATTGGTGTCCATTCCTTCGTCTGGAGCGCTGGCTCTTCGCAGGGCGAGCTTGAGAAAGCGCTCGAGTACACCCATCAGCTCGGCTACAAGCTCATCGAGTTCTCCTATCTGGACCCTCGCCAGGTCGACGTGAAATGGCTGTCCCGCCGGCTTGGGGAACTCGGTCTCGACGTCGCGATCAGCATGGGCCTGCCGCCGGAGGGCGACATTTCCAGCGCCGATCCGGCAATCGTCACCCATGGCGTCGATATCCTCGACCGGGCCGTGGCGCTGGTGCGCGACCTCGGCGGCACGAAACTCGCCGGCATCCTCAGCTCCGCCCACGGCAAGCAGGAGCACAGCCTGTCGAGAAAGGGCTGGGACACGAGCGTTGCCGCGCTCTCCAAGGTGGCGGAGCGGGCCAAGGCAACCGGCGTCACGCTCAATCTCGAAATCGTCAACCGCTTCGAGAGCAACATGCTGAACACCGCCGCACAGGGCATGGCCTACATCCGCGATACCGGCGCCTCGAATGTCCTTCTGCACCTCGACACGTTCCACATGAACATCGAGGAAGCCGATGTGGGCCTTGCCATCCGCCACGCGGCCGACAAGATCGGCTACCTGCATATCGGCGAGAGCCATCGTGGCTATCTCGGCACCGGCACGATCGACTTCACGGTGATCTTCGATGCGCTCACCGCCATCGGCTGGGACGACTACGTTACCTTCGAATCCTTCTCCACGACGATCGTCGACAAGGACCTTTCGCTGAAGACGGCGATCTGGCGCAATCTGTGGGACGACAATGTCGCCCTCGCCCGCCATGCACACCGCTTCATCGAGCTCGGCCTGGAGACGGCGCGGCTCAAGCAGGCGCTCGTCCAAGAGGCGCATCTGCCCGGTTAGGCGGATCACGCCTTGCCGCGCTGCACCACGACGCTCAGCAGCGCCAGCGCCCCCGACCCCACCATCAGGAAGAACGAGACGGCGTTCAGCACCGGCGTCGAACCGACCTTCACCATGCGGTCGTACATGGTGATGGTCAGCGGCGCATCGGAGCCGACCAGCATCAGCGTCGTGTTGAAATTCTCGAAGGAGACGAGGAAGGCGACGACGAAGGCGGAGAACAGCGCGGGCATCAGATAGGGCAGCGTCACCGTCATCAGCACGCGCAGCCGCGTCGCGCCGAGATTGAGCGCGGCTTCCTCCAGCGAGATGTCGAATTTTCGAAGGCGCGCGGCGATGACCAGCGAGGTGATGGTCGTCAGGAACGAGAACTGGCCAAGGATGACGAGGAACAGGCCGGGGCGCAGAAAATCCCACTCGATGCCAAAGGTTTCTTCGAGGCCGTTGGCGATCATGCTGGCGAAGACGAGGATCGAGATGCCGAGGATGACGCCGGGAATGACCAGGGGCACGATCATCAGGATGTAGAAGAAATTCTTGGCCGGAAACTGCTTTCTCTCGAAGAGGAAGGCGTTGCAGGTGCCGGCGGCGACGGCGAGCGCGGAGACGATCACGCCGATATAGAGCGAGTTTTCGAGACCGCGCAAAAGGCGCCGGTCGTGGAACATGCCGATCTTCGGCTCGGTGCTGCTGAAGAACCAGTCGAGCGTGAAACCGTTCCAGGGCAATGCTGGGAACATAGAATCGTTGAAGGCGAACATGCCGGCGGCAAAGAGCGGCGCGGCGAGGTAGGCGAGGAACGCCAGCATGTAGCCGCGATAGAGCCATTGCAGCAGGGGCGATTGCGGGGCCGCGACGTTCATGGTCAGTCCTTTGCGACGGTGGAGGCGAGGCTCTGGCCCGTCAGCCGCAGGCCGAGCCAGACGACGAACGAGGTGAAGACGAGCAGCAGCACGCCGAAGGTCGCGCCGGATTCCCAGTTGTAGCGCGTCACGAACTGTTCGTAGATCTGCTCGGTGAACCACATGCTGTTCTTGCCGCCGAGCAGGATGGGCGTGAGATAGCTGCCCGCCGTCAGCATGAAGACGATGATGCAGCCGGCGACGATGCCCGGCATGGCATAGGGCACGACGATGCGGCGGAAGACGGTGAAGCGGCTGCCGCCGAGATTGTAGCCCGCCTCGATCAGCGAATTGTCCATGCCGTCGAGCGTCGAGACGAGCGGCACGATCATGAAGAGCACGACCGTATAGACGAGGCCCATGACGACGGTGGCGTCGTTGTAGAGCAGTTCCACCGGGCCGCTGACGAGGCCGATCTTCTGCAGGAAGCTGGAGACAAGGCCGGTCTCGCGCAGGATGACGATCCAGCCGAAGGCACGCACGAGGTCGCTCACCCAAAGCGGGATGAGGCACATCAGGAAGAGTGCGGCGCGCGAGCGGCGCTGGGCGATTTTTGCGATGTAATAGGCGACGGGAAAACCGACGGCGAGCGCCATGGCGGTGACGAGGATCGACATCCAGGCCGTGCGCAGCAGCGTGTTCCAGTAGATCGGCTCCGAGAGGAAGGCGATGTAGTTCGCAAAGCCGAACGTGTATTCGCCAGGCCCCACCTTTTCACGCAGCGAGATATAGCCGATGCCGAGCTGCGGCAGGATGATCAAAAGCGCGATCCACAGCGCGAAGGGGGCGAAGAGCAGGATGAAGGAGAGTTTTCCGATGTCCGTGCGTGCCATTGCTCTCACCTCGCAACGGAAAAGGCGCGGCCGTGGTTGTGGCTCCAGCCGATCCCGACCGTTTCGCCCGGCGCGATCTTGACCGAGCCGTCCATCACCGCCTGGCCGACCTCGACCAGATGACCGTTCGCCATGCGCACGAGAATGCGGCTGCTCGCGCCGTTGAATAGCAGGCTTTCGACGGTGCCTTGAAGCGTGTTCTCGCTGCCCGCGCCGATCGAGATGACCTCCGGGCGCACGAAAAGCTCGACCGGGCCTCCTGCCGCTATGCGCGCGTCACCGGCAAAGGCGATCGCCTCACCGCCACCGTCGATCGCCACGCGCACCTTGCCGTCGGCGAGCGAAAGCGCGCGGCCGGGCCAGCGGTTGCTGTCGCCGACAAAGCCCGCAACGAAGCCGCTCTTCGGGTTGTTGTAGAGTTCCTGCGGCGCACCGATCTGCTCGAACTGGCCGGCGTTCATGACGGCGACGTTGTCGGACATCAAAAGCGCTTCCGACTGGTCGTGGGTGATGTAGAGGAAGGTCGTCTCGAACTGGTGCTGGAGCTGTTTCAGCTCGATCTTCATGCGCTCACGCAGTTTCAGGTCGAGCGCGCCGAGCGGTTCGTCGAGCAGCAGCACATCCGGCTCCAGCACCATGCAGCGGGCAATCGCGATGCGCTGCTTCTGGCCGCCGGAGAGCTGGGAGACCTGCTTTTCCGCCGTGCCGGGCAGGCCGACGCGATCGAGCACCGCCGCCACCTTGCGGGCGATATCGGCCTTGTTCTCGCCGCGGCAGCGCAGGCCATAGGCGATGTTCTCGCCGACATTCATCATCGGGAAGAGCGCGAGATGCTGGAACACCATCTTGACGGGCCGCTTGTTCGGCGGCGTCGAAAGCACGGATTGCCCCTTGATGCGGATATCGCCGCTCGTCGGCGTCTCGAAGCCGGCGATCATGCGCATCAGCGTGGTCTTGCCGCAGCCCGACGGGCCGAGGATCGAGAAGAAGGATCCGCGCGGGACGTTGAAGGACACGCTGTTGACGGCGGTATAGGCGCCGAAGCGCTTCACCAGGCTTTCGCATTGAAGATCGTGCATGGAGGGCTCGTTGCTCGCCGCGCGCGTGCGCGGGCATCTGGAAAGCAGCCGGCCAAGGACATCCCCGGCCGGCCAGACTTGCCTTGGGAGGCGATCAGTTGGACGTCGCGGCCTTGATGCGCTCCAGCGCCTTGCCTTCCATGTCCTCGAGCCCTGCCGGGATATTGGCGAAGAACTTGAGGTTGGCGAGGTCCTTCTCGTCGAAGGCGGCGTTGACGGCGGCCTTCTTCTCGTCGGGCAGGAGATCGATGCCGTTGCTGACGGCGGCGATGGCGCCCGTTGAATCCGACATAAGTTTGACGATCTCGGGCTTCATGACGAAGTTGATCCACTTGTAGGCGGCATCGTCAGCCTCGCCCTTGCGCGGGATGACGAAGGTGTCGATCCAGGCGAGCGCGCCGGTTTCCGGCGGCACGTAGACGAGGTTCTTGTTCTGGCCGAAGAGCTTGAAGGCCGTGGAATCCCAGGCTTCCGAGACGACGACTTCGCCCGAGAGAAGCAGCGTCGACAGGTCGTCGCCGCCGTTCCAGTAAGTCTTGACGTTGTCCTTGCAGGCGATCAGCTTTTCCGTCACCTCGTCGAGCATCGTCTGGTAGGCGGCCTTGTCGGCATAGAGCGCGAACGGGTCCTTGCCGAGCGAGAAGGCCGTGCCAAGCAGGATCGTGCGGCGCAGGCGCATCGAGGTGCGGCCCTTGTATTCGGGATTGCAGAGGTCGCCCCAGCCCTTGACACCAGGCGCCTTGGAAACGTCCGCAACGATGCCGGACGTGCCCCACTGGTGCGGCACGGCATAGAGCTGGCCGTCGATGGTGGCATTGGCCTTCACGCCTTCAAGAAGGTTGGGCGCAAGGTTTGCCGTCTCGATCTTCGAGAGGTCGAGCGGTTTGTAGATATTGTACTCCTGCTGGGCCGCGAAGATACGGTCATGGCTCGGCTGGGCAAGGTCGTAACCGGCGCCGCCGGTCGCCCGGAGCTTTGCGATCATCTCCTCGTTGTTGGACAGCGTTACCTCGACGGTGATGTCGGGGTTCGCCTCCTCGAAAAGTTTTATGACGTTGTCGGGCGCATATCCGCCCCAGGTGAGCAGGCGCAGGGTTTCGGCCTGTGCGGTGCCTGCCATGAACAGGGCGAGCGCCGTCGTCGCGGCGAGCGCGAATGTCGATTTCATGCTGTTCTCCTCTTCCGTTTGGCTGTTGAAAATCGCCTTTTTCCGGCATTCTTTTCTGCTGAGGGCCATCTCACTCCCGGCGATGACGCTCTCATTCCCGATTTCGAGCCACTGGCATCAAAGGACGAGATTGGCTTGCTCGAAAGGTCCATTATCTCCTTGCCGTAAGACCATTATGACGCTCAGCTTATCTTCGCCGTCAGGCTTTTCGTGCGCGTGTAGCTGCGCAACGCGGCAAAGCCCTTCTCTCGGCCGAAACCGGAGAGTTTGTTGCCGCCGAAGGGCACCTCGATGCCGCCGGCGAAATATTCGTTGATGTAGACCTGGCCGGCGTCGATATCGCGCGCCATGCGGTGGGCGCGGCCGAAATCGCGTGTGTAGATGCCAGCGACGAGGCCGAAATCCGTGCCGTTCGCTACAGCGACAGCTTCCTCCTCGCTTTCGACCACCTGTACCGAGAGCACCGGTCCGAAAATCTCTTCCTGGATGACGGGATCGTCCGACTGCACCGCATCGAGGATCGTCGGTTTGAAGAACCAGCCGGAGCCGCTTTCGGGGTCCGCCGTCCGCTCGCCGCCGGCGGCGATAGTGACGCCGCGGTCGCGCGCGCCCTCGACATAGCCGGCAACCTTGTCGAGATGGGCAAGCGAGCTGAGTGCGCCGACCTGCGGGCGGCGAAGGCCATGGCCGAGCTTGAGACCGGTCGCGCGCCTGGCGAGGCGTTCGACGAGTTCCGCATGCACCCCGCACTCGACGACGAGGCGCGAGCCCGCCGAGCAGATCTGCCCGGCATTCTCGTAGATTGCGCCGAGCACGCCCTCCACGGCGGCGTCCATGTCCGCATCGGCCATGACGATGACAGGCGACTTGCCACCGAGTTCGAGCACGACGCTGGTGACGTTCGCGGCGGCCGACTGCATCACGCGGATCCCCGTCGGCACGGAGCCGGTGAAGGTGACGTGGCGCACATCCGGATGCGACACCAGCGGCCCGCCGGCCTCCGCACCGGTGCCGGTGACGACGTTGCAGACACCGGCCGGAAGCCCGGCGCGGGCGAGAATATCGGCGAGCATCAGCGCCGTCAGCGGCGTCTGTTCGGCCGGTTTGGCGACGACAGTGCAGCCGGCGGCGAGCGCCGGGGCGATGCTGCGGGCGGCCGTCGAGAGCGGGTAGTTCCAGGGGATGATATGGCCGGTGACGCCGACCGGCTCCTCGATGGAATAGCCGATATAGTCGGTGCCGAGCGGAAAGGTGTCGCCCTGGATCTTGTCGGCCGCGCCGGCATAATATTCGAAGCAGCGCGCCGCGCCGGAGACGTCGCCTTCCGCCTCCTGCAGCGCTTTGCCGCTGTCGAGGCTTTCCACCACGGCAAGCCGCGCGGCCTCCGCCCGGATGAGTTCGGCAACGCGCAGCAGAATCGCGCCGCGGGCGCTCGCCTTGGTGCGGCCCCAGGCGCGCTGGGCGCGGCGGGCGGCGGCGACGGCGCGGTCCACGTCGCTGCCGTCACCGGCGGCGAAGGCATGGTAGGCGCGGGCGGAGCCGGGATCGAACGTCTCCATCGTGCGCCCGCCGGAGGCGGCGACGAAGGCGCCGTTGATGAAATGGCCTTTGGGCAGGCCGGCAAGCGTGCCGTTCGCAAAATATTCGCCGACGAGGGTGTTCGTGCTCATCTCAATTCGCCTCGCTCATCTGGTAGCCGGCGCGCGCCAGCCACTCCGGATCGATTTCGACGCCCCAGCCGGGCTCTTCCGTCACCGTCGCCTTGCCGTCGACAATGGCATAGGGCGATTTGCGGAAGAGGCCGTCCTGCCAGGGGTAATAGTCTTCGCCCTCGATGGAGAATTCGAGATACTTGCCGGCATTCGGGATGGCGCGCAGCAGGTGCATGGTGAAGAGCGTCACCATGGAAAGGTTGGCGGCGTGCGGCGTCACCGGAATTCCGGCGGCCTCGGCCATGCGCACCACGCGCAGCGTCCGGCTGATGCCGCCGAGATAGCAGATATCCGGCTGCACGATGTCGACGGCGCGCATCTCGATCATGCGGCGCCAGGTCGGCAGGTCGCAATCCTGCTCGCCGCCGGTGACGTCGATGTCGAGAGCCTCGCTCACCTGCCTGGTCTGTTCGAGCTCCCAATAGGGGCAGGGCTCCTCGTAATGCACGAGGCCGTTGTCCTGCATGATCCTGCCGACGTCGATGGCACGGGCGGGCGAATAGCAGGAATTGGCGTCGGCGAGCAGATCGGCTCCTTCGCCGACGGCCTTGGCGATCGTCGGGATGATCTCCTCCGTCCGGCCCGGCCATTCGTCTTCGTTGCGGCCGCACTCTGCGCCGACGCGGAACTTGAAGGCGTCAAAACCGTATTCGCCGCGCAGCCGTTTGAAGCGTTCGGCCTCGTCGGCCGGCGTGATGTCGCGCTTCATAGAGGAAGCGTAGGCGCGCAGCGGGCCGGCCGACCCGCCGAGCAGTGCCGCGACCGGCTTGCCAGCCTTTTTGCCGCGCAGGTCCCAGATCGCCGTGTCGAGACCGCACATGGCGCGGCAGAGATAGGAACCCGGAAACTTGTGCTCACGCTCGAAAATGCGGTCGAGATGATCGTCGAGATCGACGATCTCGGTGCCGAGCGAATAGGGCGCGACCTGGCGGTGCAGCACCTCTGACGTGATGTCGGCATTGTAGGTCGAGACCTGGCCCCAGCCGGTCGCGCCGGTCTCGTCGGTGATGCGGACAAAGCCGACATAGCGGTTTGAGAAGGTCTCGATGCGTTTGATCTTCATGGCGGTCCGGTCTGCTGTTGGGCGAAAGCGTCTTGCAAGCGATGGGCTCTTGACGCCGCGAACTGGTCCGACAATCATCGGAAAAACTTCGGGCGAGAAGGTCCACTTTGCTTTTCGTAGCGGACCATTATTGCGGTGACACGACAGACCGGGAGGGCGAGATGGTAAAATATCCGGGCGGAGCGCTGCTGCCCACGCTGCAATTCGACCGCACCTCCCGAACGCCGATCAGTGCCCAGCTCTGCACGGCGCTACGCGAGATGATTCTCTCGGGCGAACTCCAGCCCGGCGAACGCCTGCCCTCCAGCCGCACGCTGGCGAAAGATCACGGCGTTTCCCGCACCACGGCGATCAGCGTCTACGAACAGCTTGCTGCGGAAGGGCTGATCCGGTCGAGCATCGGTGCCGGGGCCTATGTCGCCGAAACGTTGCGCGACGGCCGGCCCGCCGCCACCGCGGCAAGCCCGGCCGGAGACGAGATCCGCAGCCCGCCGCGTCTCGCGCAGCTCAGCGCGGATGCCTCCGAACACTACTTTCCCCGCCTCGCGCACCCTGAAAACCCACGGCCCTTCATCACCGGCATTCCGGCCTTCGACGAGTTCCCGATGGCGCTCTGGGCGAGCATGGTGGCACGTTACTGGCGCCAGCCGCGCAACCTCCTGCTCGGCTACCCACCGGCCGAAGGGCTGATGGAATTGCGCCGGGCCGTCGCGATGCATCTGCGCGCCAACCGCGGCATCACCTGCGAACCCGAACAGGTTTTCATCTTCAACGGCGCGCAGGACGCCTTCAACCGCATCGGCAACACCCTGCTCGACCCCGGCGATACGGTCTGGATCGAAAACCCCGGCGCCATCGGCGCGCGCAACAGCCTGATTTCCTCGGGTGCGCGGCTGGTGCCGCTCAGCATCGACGAGGAGGGCATCAATGTCGCCGAGGGGCTGGAGGTCGCGCCGGATTTCCGCCTCGCCTTCGTGACGCCCGCCCACCAGCACCCGCTCGGCGTGACGATGAGCCTGCAACGCCGCTTCGAGCTGTTGCGCGCGGCCGAAAGGGCAGGTGCCTGGATCATCGAGGACGACTATGTCGGCGAGTTCCACTATGCCGGCCATCCGCCGCCGACGCTGAAGAGCGTCGATACGTCGGGCCGCGTCATCTATGTCGGCAGCTTTTCGAAAACGCTGTTCGCAGCCCTCCGCCTCGGCTACGTCGTCGCGCCGCCCGGTCTGGTCGATGTCTTTTGCCGCATCGCCGGAGCGACATTGCAAGGCTCGGCCGCCAGCCTGCAATCCGTCGTCGCAAGCTTTATCGAGTGTGGCCATTTCGCCAGCCATATCAGGCGCATGCGGCGGGTTTATGCCGAACGGCTCCAGGCTCTGCTCGACGGTGCGGCGACGCATATGCAGGGTGTTCTGGAAGTCGCGCCCACCGAAACGGGCTTTCACACCGTCGGGCGTCTTGCCGAGGATTTCGATGAACGCGCCGTCGCGCGCCGGGCGGCCGAGCGCAACATCCTCGTCTCGCCGATCGGCCGCTTCGCCATCACGCCCGTCCGCCAGCGCGGCCTCATCCTCGGCTTCAGCTCCGCCCCGCCGCGCATGATCGCAAGCGCGGCGGAAACGCTCGGCGCGGTCTTGAAGGACATGCGCAAGGCAGATGGCCCGAACCGTATCAGTGCGTGAGACGCGCCTGGCGGCTCAGCACGCGTCGGCGAGGATAAGGTCAGACCCTTTTTCGCCCACCATGATGGTCGGTGCATTGAGGTTTCCCGAGGTGATGCGCGGGAACACCGAGGCGTCGACGATACGCAGCGCCTCCAGGCCATGGACGCGCAGGCGCGGATCGACAACGGACGTCGGCGCATCCGGCCCCATGGCGCAGGTGCCGCAAGGATGGAACACCGAACCGGAGCGCGCGCGGATGTCGGCAATCAGGCCCCCATCATCCAGGACCCCGACACCCGGGCGGATCTCCTGTTCGATGATCTCCCGCATCGGGCCGGTCCGTGAAAGGCGCCGCAGGAAATGCGCGGCCTCCAGCAGCTCCTGCACATCCTCTTCCGTCGAAAGATAGTTCGGCTGGATTTCCGGCGCGGCGAAGGGGTCAGCGGAACGGATGGCAAGTTGGCCACGACTTGTCGGGTGACAGTTCGACACGCCGACGAGGAAGCCGGGGAAAGGATCGGGGCTCATCAATGCGCGCCGACCGGGAATGGCACGGGTATAGCTGACGGGCGAGAAATAGAGCTGCATGTTCGGGCGCGCGCGCTCCGGGCTTGTGCGAAAGAACCCGCCGCCCTGGTTCACGCTGAGCGAGAGCGGGCCGCTGCGCGTCAGCACGTAGCGCAGCCCCACCCGCAGCCGTCCCCACCACGGCCGCAGCACGTCGTTGAGCGTCGGCTGCCGGCTCCTGTAGAGATGGTCGAAACCGATATGGTCCTGCAGGTTCCGCCCCACGGAGGGCGCCGCGTGAACGACATCGATGCCGTGGCGCTTCAAGAGGGCCGGATCGCCGACGCCGGAAAGCTGGAGCAGCTGGGGCGTGTTGACCGCACCGGCCGACAGGATGACCGCGCGCCGCGCGCGAACCTGCCGAACCGCCCCACCCTGCCGGTATTCCACACCGACCGCCCGCTTTCCCTCAAAAAGCACACGGGTCGCATGCGCAGCCTTGATCACCCGCAGGTTCGACCGCCTGCGGGCGGGAGCGAGATAAGCCGTCGCCGTCGAGCAGCGAAAACCGTCACGCGTCGTGATCTGGTAGATGCCGACGCCCTCCTGGGTCGCGCCGTTGAAATCCAAATTGCGCGACAGGCCGGCCTCGACGCCGCCGGCAAGATAGTTCCGGCAGAGCGGATGCACGACCCCCTCTATGTTGGTAACGGTCAGCGGCCCGTCCTTGCCGCGCCACGTGTCGGCACCCGCAAGATTGTCCTCCATGCGCCGGAAGAGTGGCAGGACATCCGCATAGCCCCATCCCGGATTGCCAAGCGCGCGCCAGCCGTCGAAATCTTCGGCCTGCCCGCGGATGAACACCATCGCGTTGATCGAGCTGGACCCGCCGATGACCTTGCCCCGCGGCCAGTAGGACTGGCGGCCGCCGAAACCGGGCACCGGCTCCGTCAGATACTTCCAGTTCAGCGTCTTGTGATAGAAGGCCTTGCCGTAGCCGATCGGCATGCGCACCCAGAAATTCAGATCGCTGCCGCCGGCCTCCAGCAGCGCCACGCGATAGCGCCCGCCGTCGGAAAGGCGGTTCGCCAGCACGCAGCCCGCCGAGCCCGCACCGACGATCACATAATCGAACTCGTCCATTTGCCGCTTCACTCCCGGACCCTTCAAGGCTCCCCGTGCCTTGAAGCCCCTTCCTATCGTGAACCGGATTGCAGGGCAGTGTCCATTTCGATCTGATTGACATACCAGTCCGCACCTCCGGCCCGGCCAGATCGAAGGTCAGCACGCGAACGGCAAATGGATGGATGCAGGCCAAGGGGTCCCATGCCGGCGAGACCGAAGAATTCGCCATCGTCGTTTCCGGCCGTTTCGAACTGGTCATGGAAGGCATGACGCGCGCCTGCAATCCCGGTGACCACCTTGTCGTGGAAGCCGGCGTCGAGCACGCCATCCGCGTCATCGAACCGGGTCGGCTCGTGCTGATCGGCAGGACGTAAAACCTCATAACCCAGACGCGGACAGGTTTCTGAAACGCTCACGCAACTAGTCGCGGGCAAGCCCTTTTCATTGGCAAGGCGCTCGCCGGAACGGCGTGCACCTTGCCCCGAAGCTGGTTAGGCAAGTTTATTCTCCCGCGAGCAGAGAAGCGGGCCTCACGGCCGGGGCCACATGCATGCCCAGCCGCGCCAGCAGATCCCGATCCTTCCAGGCCGCCGGATTACCGGTTGTCAGCAGCTGATCGCCGACGAAAATGGAGTTCGCCCCCGCAAGGAAGCACAATGCCTGCAATTCGTCGCTCATTCCTGTGCGGCCGGCCGACAGGCGGACCACCGAAGCTGGCATAAGCACGCGCGCCAAGGCCACGAGGCGGACAAGTGCAAACGGGTCGACCGGCCTTGCCGTGCGCTGCACCGGCACGCCCTCGATCTCATTCCACAGGTTGATCGGCACGCTATCGGGGTGGGCCGGCAGGGTGGCCAGTGTAACCAGCATGGCGATGCGATCTTCTTCCGTCTCGCCCATGCCGAGGATCCCGCCACAACAGACCTTGATCCCGCCCTTCCGGACATGCTCGACGGTCTCCAGACGGTCTTCCATCGTCCGTGTCGTGGCGATCTGCCGGTAATAGTCCGGCGACGTGTCGATGTTGTGGTTGTAGAAATCCAGCCCCGCCACCTTCAGGCGTGTAACCTGCTCGGGACTGAGCATCCCGAGCGTCATGCAGGTCTCCAGCCCCAGTTTCGAGACGCCACGCACCATGTCGCAGAGCTTGTCCATGTCGCGGTCCTTGGGGCTGCGCCAGGCCGCACCCATGCAGAAGCGTTGTGCACCGGCGGCCTTGGCGCGCCCGGCGGCCGCCAGGACCGCATCCACGTCCATCAGCTTCGTTGCCTTCACGCCGGTCTGGTGGTGGGCGGATTGCGAGCAGTAGCCGCAATCCTCAGGGCAGCCGCCGGTCTTGATGCTGAGCAGACTGGCCGTCTCGATCGCCGTTGGATCGAAATACAGTCGGTGGAGACCCTGTGCCCGGTACAGCAGATCCGGAAGCGGCAGCGCGTGGATCGTTCGTGCCTCCTCCACGGTCCAGTTGGACCTGACCTTGGAGCAGCTCATCACATCCGCCCCTTCAGCCGGCTCAGGCCCGTCACGCACGCTGTTGCCAACGCACTCTTGATCAGGTCTCCAAGGATGAAGGGCGCAAAACCGGCCGCGATCAATCCGGATGCTGGCACGAAGATCGCCAGCCAGAGAAGACCGGCAGCATAGACCACGGAAAGGCCCGCGAGCATTGCCAGAGCCTGTCCCATCCAGCCCCGTCCCTGTGCCAATCGCCCGATCACCACGGTCGAAGCCAGATAGCCGGCCAGGTAGCCACCGGTTGGACCAGCCATATAGGCCAATCCGATCCCACGTTCCGGCGAGCCCGAAAAGACGGGCAGGCCCGTCGCCCCAGCGGCCAGATAGCTGGCCATGGCCAGGAAGCCGGGCCTTGGGCCGAGGGCCGCGGCCAGGAAGAACACTGCAAGGGTATGCAGCGTCATCGGGACAGGCCAGAATGGGACCTGTATCTTGGCGCCGAGTGTGATGATCGCCGCACCACAAAGGGCGATTGCCGCCTCGCGCCAAAGCGATACCGAGCGTTCTAACGAGGGGTTGAACAATGCCATCGAGGCGTCCTCCAAGGATAGGTTTCGAATCTATCTATAATCTTGGGGAAGGGCGATGGGTGAGCAATCAGGATTATAGATAATTATCCTGGAATCTCGTAAGTCTCTCTGGGATCAGCATTTTTTACAGACGGCTTCCGATTGCCGATCCAGCCGCCATGGCGCGCCAATGTCGAGCAAGCGAAATCAATCCGCCCTTCCCGCAGAGCAT
>VFQN01000510.1_pt1 | contig 71910 bp, 53 predicted proteins | sample 3512371 | NCBI WGS metagenome assembly VFQN01 (sample SAMN10412370, study PRJNA504923) | tailings metagenome | isolation source: Replicate 2 from Balatoc abandoned mine | place: Philippines: Itogon, Benguet | collected 2017-08-28 | reverse complement strand
GCACGGTAGGGACGGCTCTCCGAGCCGTCCGCCCTGCCTCGCGGCCCCGCGCCCTGCCGCCGCGCATCACGCGGACGGCCGGGACGGCCGGCCCTACCTCTGTGCATTCCCGGCATTCGCGGCATTGCCCTGCAGCCCCAGCAGCCGCCCCGTGTGCCGCGCGATCATCAGTTCCTCGTTGGTCGGCACGACCCAGGCCGAGACCCGTGAACCCGGGCGCGTGATGCAGGCGTGTCGCGCGTCGTTGGCGGCGGGATCGAGTTCGAGGCCGAGCCACGCCGACGCCTCGCAGATGCGCCGTCGGATTTCCGGCGAGTGCTCCCCGATGCCCGCAGTGAACACGAGCGCATCCACGCCGCCGAGTGTCGCGGCCATCGCGCCCACCTGTTTCGCGGCCTGGTACACGAAGTAGTCCACGGCCAGCCGCGCGGCCGGGTCGGCGCTGCCGAGCAGGTCGCGCATGTCGTTGCTGATGCCCGAGATGCCGAGCAGGCCCGACTTCTTGTAGAGCACCGTCTCGACGTCCTTTGGCGTCATCCCGAGCGTCTGGAACAGGTAGAGGACGACGCCGGGGTCGATGGCGCCAGGGCGGGTGCCCATGCACAGCCCGTCGAGTGCGGTGAACGACAGCGTGCTGTCCACGCTGCGGCCGTCGCGCATGGCGCAGAGGCTCGCGCCGCTGCCGAGGTGCGCCACGACGACCCTGCCGTGTGCAATCTCGGGCGCCACGCTCGGCAGCACCGACGCGATGTACTCGTACGACAGGCCGTGGAAGCCGTAGCGCTGCACGCCGCCGGCACACAGGTCGCGCGGCAGCGGCACGACGGTGGCCATCGCGGCCTGGCCCCGGTGGAAGCTCGTGTCGAAACAGGCCACCTGCGGCACGTCGGGCAGGCGCGCCGCCACCGCGTCGATGGCGGCGAGGTTGTGCGGCTGGTGCAGCGGAGCGAGCGGCACGAGTCGCCGCAACTCCTGCAGGACGTCGGGCGTGATCACCGTCGGCGCGGCAAAGGTCGGGCCGCCGTGCACCACCCGGTGGCCCACGCCGCGCACGCGGGCGCCGGCGTAGCGCCCGCGCAGCCAGGCGGCCAGCGCGTCGATGGCGGCCGCGCCGTCGCGCACCCTGGCGTCGATCGCCTCGTCGGCCACGGTCGCGCCGGCGCCGTCCTTCACCGTGAAGTGCGGGGCCGTGCCGATGCCTTCGATCTGGCCGCGTGCCTCCAGGCCCCACGCCCCGGCGTCGGGACGCCGGTAGACGCAGAACTTCAGGCTCGACGACCCGGCGTTGAGGACCAGTGCGAAGTCGTCCATGGCTGGAGTCTCCTCGCGATCCCGGCTACGCGTCCGCCTGCAGGCCCTGCCGCCGGGCGTGCGCCGCGAGCTTGGCCACCGCGCAGCTCGCGATGCGCGAACGGACGCTGTCGGCCCGGCTGGTCAGGATGATCGGGACACGCGCGCCGAGCACGAGCCCCGCGCTGTCGGCGTTGGCCAGGAAGGTCAGCTGCTTGGCGAGCATGTTGCCCGCCTCGAGGTCGGGCACCAGCAGGATGTCGGGATCGCCGGCCACCTCGGAGGTGATGCCCTTGGTGATCGCCGCCTCCTTGCTGATGGCGTTGTCGAACGCCAGCGGGCCATCGAGGGCGCCACCGCGGATCTGGCCGCGATCGGCCATCTTGCACAGGCACGCCGCGTCGACCGTGGACGGCATCTTCGACGTCACGGTCTCGACCGCGGCGAGGATCGCCACCTTCGGGCGTTCGACGCCGAGCGCGATGGCCAGGTCGATGGCGTTCTGGCAGATGTCCACCTTGTCCTCGAGCGACGGTGCGATGTTGATGGCCGCGTCGGTGACGACGAGCACCTTGTGGTACGTCGGCACGTCCATCAGGAACACGTGGCTGATGCGCCGTCCCGTGCGCAGGCCCGTGTCGCGCGCCACCACCGCGCCGAGCAGTTCGTCGGTGTGCAGGCTGCCCTTCATCAGCAGCTCGGCCTCGCCGCACCTGACGAGCTCGACGGCCCGCGCGGCCGCCGCATGGCTGTGTGGCACGTCCACGAGGCGGGCGCCGGAGAGGTCGATGTCGCTCCGCCGCGCGATCTCCTTGATCTTGGCGGCCGGGCCCACCAGCACCGGCGTGATGAGCCCGATCTGCCCGGCCTCGACCGCGCCGGCCAGCGCCGACGGCTCACACGGGTGGGCCACCGCGGTGCTCACGGGCGGCAGGCCCTTGCACCGTTCGAGGAGTTGCTCGTACTTGCCGGATCCGGTCGTGCCCGTCATGGCGTGCCTCTCGCGATCGGGCGGGCATCGCGCGCTGCCGCGGGGCCCGTTTCCTTCAACAGGAGGGTCAGGAGAACGGCCAGGACCACGCCGTACAGCAGCGGCTGGAACGTGGTCTGGTAGTGCGTCAGCGTCACGCTGTCGGCGCCGCCGCTCACCTGCAGGAGCACCCAGCCGAACACCGGTCCGAGCAGGGCGCTGAACGTGAAGTTGAGGAAGTTGACGACCCCGGTGGACGTGCCGCTCATCTCCGGCGGGTTCGCTTCCTTGATGACGGTGTAGGGGAGCATCGCCGCACCGGAGGCGATGCCGGCCAGCAGGCCGACGAGATACGGCGGCAGCACGTCGGTCGGGCCGTAGAGGATCCACGCGAGGCAGGCCAGCAGCACGAGGCCGCTGGCCGCAATCACCGGTTTGCGACGCCCGATCCGATCCGACACGAACCCGAGCAGCGGGCAGCCGATGATCCAGCCGAGTGGCACGAGCGACGAGCGCAGCACCGCCTCGGCGTACGCGAAGCCGCGGGCCTCCTGCAGGAAGCGCACGCCCCACACCATGTCGAAGATGGTGGTGGGGATGAACAGCAGGCCGGCGATCATGCCGCAGAGGATGGACTGCGGGTTGCGGAACACGACGCCGAACGATCGCAGCACGCCGGGACGGGCCGGACGGGTCTCGGCAACACGCCCGGTGACTGCCGGTCGCGCCGGAAGCAGGAGGTAGAGCACGCCGCTCATGACGAGGCCGACCACGCCCATCGCCACCCAGAAGGCCTGCCACGGCACCCCGCGCGCGATGAGCGGGCCGACCAGGAACTGGCCCGCCGATCCACCGGCCATGCCGAACATCTGCGTGACGCCGATGAGCGTGGCGGCGCGCGACGCCGGGAAGTGGGTCGTGGCGATGTAGGCGGCGCCCACGAGGGCGAACACGCCCCCGGCGCCCTGCAGCAGCCGGCCCGCGCTGGCCAGCGTGGTGTCGCCCGTCGAGAAGAGCAGGGCTCCAGCGCCCACGGCCGCCGCGCCAATCGGCACGACACGCCGCGGACCGAGCGAGTCCATGGCCGCGCCGGCCACGAGGCTGAAGGGCGAGTAGCCGTAGTAGAACAGCCCCACCATCGACGCCACGCCCAGCGTCGTCAGCCCGAAGGCCTCCGACAACTGCGGCATCATCACGGCGGGCGCCGACCGCAGCGCGTACTGGAAGAAGTAGTAGACGGCGGTCACGAGCCACGCCGCCAGGATGGTCCTGGCGGCGCGCGCGCGCGCGTCCACGGGCGTGGCGGCGCACATGGCCGGGGCCTAGCAGAGCACCAGCGAGACCGCGAGGCCGCCCTCGGAGGTCTCCTTGTACTTCGCGTTCATCTCACGGGCCGTCAGCGCCATCGCGTCCACGGTCGTGTCGAAGTCCACCCGGCGGTTCGACGGGATCTCGTTGCTCGCGATCATGTAGCCCGTCCAGGCCTTCACGGCGCCGAACGCGCACCGCTCGATGCACGGCACCTGCACGAAACCCGCGACCGGATCGCACGTCATCCCGAGGTGGTGCTGCAGCGACGACTCGGCGGCGTTGGCCACCACCTGCGGCGACTGGTCGTGCGCCTGCGCGAGGAACGCCGCGCCCATCGCCGAGGCCACACCAATCTCGGCCTGGCAGCCGCCCTCGGCGCCCGACAGCGTCGCGTTGTGCTTGCACAGGTAGCCGACGGCGGCCGCCGCCAGGAACCCGTCGCGGATCTTGTCGTCGGGCAGCTGCCGGCCGCCCTCGCCGAGCGCATGCACGATCGCCGGCAGCACGCCGGCCGACCCGCCGGTCGGCGCCGTCACCACCAGGTGGCCTCGCGCGTTCTCCTCGGAACCCGCGAGGGCGTAGGCCGCCACCACGCCCACGCCGCGCTGCCGCTCGTAGCGATCCTCCATGGCGCGCTTGTAGACGTCGCCGGCCTTGGTCTTGAGCTTGATCGGCCCGGGCAGCGTCGCCGGCGGCGCCGCCAGGCCCGCCTTGACGATGTTGACCATCGCCGTGTGGATCTTGTGGACGAAGGCCGAGACCTCGGCCTCGCTCTTGCCCGAGACGGCCACCTCGTTGGCCATCACGACCTGCGCGACCGACAGCTTGTTGGTCTCGGCGTGCGCGAGCAGCTCCTTCATCGTCGCGTACGGGTACTTCGGCTGCCCCTTCTTCGGCGGCTCGTACCCCTTCCACTCGATGAACCCACCACCCACCGAGTAGTACTCCTGCTCGAGCAGCACCTGGTCGCCCGCCATGAGCTTGCACGTCATGGTGTTGGGGTGCGGGAAGTCGCCCTTGGGCGCGTCGTAGACGATGTCCTTCAGCGAGGTCTTGAACGTCGTGTCCCCGAGCTTCACGTCGAAGCTCTGATCGGGATTGCTGGCCAGGCTGTCGAGGAACGCCGGCTCCACGGTGGCGGGTTCCTTGCCGACGATGCCGGCCAGCGCGGCACGCTCGGTGCCGTGCCCCTGGCCCGTGGCGCTCAGGCTCCCGAACAGGTGCACCTTCAGCGCCGTGGCCTTCGCGAGCTGGTCGGCGGGCAGCTTCGTGCAGCGCTGGTAGAAGTCGTACGTGATGCGCATCGGCCCGATGGTGTGCGAGCTCGAGGGACCGGGTCCCACCTTGTAGAACTCGTCGAGCGTGGTCATCACCGGGCCCTTGGTCTGCTTCTTGACCGCCAGGTCCGACGACACCTGGCTGCCGGTCGCCTTGGGCGTGGGCGGAGGCGTCGGGTTGCTCGCGGTCTCCTGCGGCGCAGGCGCCGTGCATCCGGCCAGCACGGCGGCGGCGCCGGTCACGGCGCTCCGCATCAGGAACGCTCGGCGATCGACGGCGGCAAGGCCGGTCGTCACCTCCGCGGCGTCTGCCTGCCACAACGTCAATGGGTCGTCACGTCGTTGGTCCGTCATGCCCATCCCCTTTGCTGGGGCGGCCTGATGGCCGCCCTCGAACGCCGGCGCCACCGGCCAGCTCTCCGAGCCGGCCACCGCGCATCCTGAACGGGCTGAAGCAATCCGTATTCCCGGCGGCAGCGACGGCGATGGCGCGGCCCCACCCTCCGCGATCACCCACATCGCGCGCGATATCCCCACTGCACCCGGGGAGCGGGCCAGGCCCTGGACCGGGGAGCGGACCTGACGCCGCGTTCCACCCCCGAAATGTCGGAGGTGCTCCGTCGGAGCGGAGGGGCGGGCCCACGACTGGCGCGGGCAGGAGAACAGCAGGACCGCCAAGTGGGGCGAGAACCGGGCGCTTCAGCGCGTTCGAGCCGTCGAGGCCCGGCGGCACGATTCTTTCTCTCGAGGGATCCCGAAGGCGTGCCGGCGCCGAGGCTCGCGCACGTGCGTCGGCGGACCACCGGGAGGGATTCACATGCGCGGAGTGAGGCAGGCAAGCCGCATCGCCGTTGTTGCGCTGATGGCCCTGGCCTGCCAACGGGGAACGGGCAGTGAGGTCGCGACGGCCGCAGCCCCTGGCGCGCAGCAATCCGCGCCGGCGCCGTCGATGAGCCCCGCCGCGGTCGATGAACTGCTCGGACCCGTGGCGCTGTACCCGGACCAGTTGCTGGCCCAGATGCTGGTGGCCGCGCAGCAGCCGGCCAAGGTGCAGGAGTTCAGCGGCTGGCTCGTGCGCAACACGGAGCTGACGGGTACCAGGTTGCAGGACGCGGCGCGCGCCGCCGGCTTCGACCCGAGTCTCGTCGTCCTCGCCCTGTTCCCGCAGGTGGTCAACTACATGGCCGACAACATCGCCTGGACCCGCCAGCTCGGCAACGTCTTCAAGGCCGACCAGAAGGGCGTGTTCGAGAGCATCCAGCGCCTGCGCAAGAAGAGCCTCGACACCGGCAACCTCAAGACCACACCACAACAGACCGTCGAGACGAAGACGACCAGGTCCGGCGACCAGGCCATCGTGATCGAGCCGGCGAACCCGCAGGTCGTCTACGTGCCTGTGTACGACCCGCAGGTCGTCTACACGCAGCCGGCTTCGACGACGACCACGGTGATCGTCAAGGACGACGATGACGATGAGGCCGGCGCGGCGGTGGCCGGCGCGGTGGTGGGCTTTGCGGCCGGCATCGCCATCGGCGCAGCCATCGACAACGACTACTACTACGGCCCCTACGGCTGGCACGGCGGGGCGTACATGTACAACGACGCGTGGGACGACTGGTACGACGACCGCGAGGACGCGCGCGAGGACTTCTACGAGCATCGCGAGGATGCGCGCGAGGACTTCTCCGAGAACCGTGAGAACGCACGCGAGAACGCCACCGAGCGCCGCGAGAGCACGTCGAGCCAGCGCACCGAGCGCCAGGCCACCGCGCAGGAGAACCGCACGGAGCGCGCCGCCACGCGTCAGACGCCCGAGGCGCAGGTGCAGCGGCAGGCGCGTGCCGACACCGCTCGGGCCACCGCGCAGTCGTCCGGGGCCAGTGCCCAGTCCTACGCCGCATCGGGGGCGTCACGCGGTACGGAGTCGGCCCGGAAGTCGTCGGCCGACCGCAGCGGACGCAGCTCGGATGCCTTCTCCGGCTACTCGAGCGGCCGATCGGAACGGGCGGCGTCGTCGCGTGGCACGCAGAGTCGGTCGATGAGTCGCAGCGGCGGCAGCCGTGGCGGCGGGCGTCGACGCTGATGCGGGAGCGAGCAGCCATGACCATCACCCACGCCATTGGTCGCGCTCGTTCGAGTGCCCTCGTCCTGCTGCTGGCGGCGGTGGGCCCCAGCGGCGCGGGGGCCCAGGCGCCGGCGACGTTTGCCACGCCACAGGAGGCCGTCGCGGCGCTCCGCACGGCCGCACGCGCCGACGACATCGCGCCGCTGCTGGCCCTGCTCGGCGAGGGCGGGCGCGAACTCGCCTCGTCGTCGGACGCAGCCACCGCACGGCAGAACCGTGACGTGTTCCTCGTGGCCATGCGCGAGGGGTGGCAACTGGTGGATGTCGGCGCCGACCGCAAGGAACTGGTGGTCGGCAAGGAGGCCTGGCCGTTTCCTGTGCCCATCGTGAAGACGTCCGGGGGCTGGGTGTTCGACGCCGTCGCGGGCAAGGAGGAAGTGCTCGCGCGCCGCATCGGCCGCAACGAGATTGCCGCCATCAAGATTGTCGGCACGTACGTCACGGCGCAGCGGGTGTACGCGCGGTCGGCGCACGACGGCGTGCCGGCCGGAGCGTACGCACGCCGCTTCGGCAGCGCACCGGGCACGCAGGACGGCCTGTACTGGCCCGTCACGCCCGGACGGCCCAGCAGTCCGCTGGGCCCGCTCGTCGCGCAGGCCGCGGCCGAGGGTCGTCCGCTCGGCACGGGATCCGGCGGCCCCACGCCCTTTCACGGCTACTACTTCCGCATCCTCGAGCGGCAGGGGGCGTCTGCTCGAGGCGGGGCACGGTCCTGGGTGGTCAGCGGCGTCATGACGGGTGGCTTCGGCCTGGTCGCCTGGCCGGCCGAGTACGGCGCCACCGGGATCATGACGTTCATGGTGGGGCCCGATGGCGTGGTCTACGAGCGCGATCTCGGGCCGGGCACGGTCGCCGCCGTCGCGAAGATCACCGCCTTCAACCCCGACAAGACCTGGCATCGGTCTGAGCCCTGAGCCCGACCTATCCCAAGGTCGCGCTGACGTCGCGCCCGTCGATCGCTAGCATCCGGTGGACGGTGGCAGAACGCCACATCAAGGAGCTTTCCGTGACGTATCGCATGTCGATGGAGATGGTCGTGGCGCTGCTGATGGGCGTCGCCGCGGCACAGGCGCAGACGACTCAGGCGCATCAGCCGACGCCGCAGAACGTGGACGAGTACATCCAGATGGTCCGCACCGGCGTGCAGACCGAGAAGGCCCAGATCATTGGCGCCGCGCTGGAACTCGATGCCACACAGGCGGCCGCGTTCTGGCCGGTCTACAAGCAGTACGAGGCCGAGTTCACCAAGATTGGCGACGCTCGCTACGCCGGCATCAAGGACTACGCCGCCAACTACGGCACGCTCACCGACGCGAAGGCGACCGAACTCGTGGATCTCGCCCTGCGACTCGAGGAGCAGCGCCTGGCGCTCATCAAGCGCTATCTCGGTGAGTTCCGGAAAGTGTTGCCCGGCGTCAAGGCCGCGCGCTGGTATCAGGCCGAAATGGGCCTGAACCGCATCGTGGATCTGCGCCTGGCGGCGGAACTGCCGCTGGCGAAGTAGGACGCGCCCCTGCGCCGTTCGTGATGAAGGAGTCCTGCATGACCCGCCATCTCCCCCGACCCGCAGGCCGCACCCCCGCGGGTGTCGTGGTCGCCACTGCCGTGCTCGGCGCCGGGCTGTTCGCCTGCGCCTGCGCGGAGAAGGCGCCGCCACCACCACCGCCGCCGCCCGAGGTGCAGGTCACCGACGTCGTGCGGCGCGACGTGCCCATCCCGATGGAACTGGTGGGGCAGACGCGAGGCTTCCAGGACGTCGAGATCCGCGCGCGCGTCGAGGGCTTCCTCGACGTCGTCGGGTTCAGCGAGGGCTCGCTGGTGCGTCGCGGTCAGGTGCTGTACCGCATCGACCGCAAGCCCCTCGAGGCGTCGCTGGCCAACGCGAGGGCCGAACTCGGCACGGCACAGGCCCGGTACGACAAGACGCAGAACGACGTGAAGCGCCTGACGCCGCTGGCGGCCAGGCAGGCCGTGAGCGCGCAGGAACTCGACAACGCGCTGGCGGCACAGGAGGCGGCGCGGTCGCAGGTCGAGGCCCGCAAGGCGGAAGTCGAGCGGGTCTCGCTCGACCTCGGGTACACCAGCGTCACGTCGCCGATCGACGGGCTCATCGGCACGACGCTCGTCAAGGCGGGCAGCCTGGTCGGCCGCGGCGAGAGCACGCTGCTGACCACGGTCTCGCAGATCGATCCGATCCTGTTCCGCGCGGGCATCAGCGAGGCGGAGTACCTGCGCATCGCGCGCAGGGCCGAGGAGTTGCGCGCCGCACGTGGGGGCCGGCAGGTGCCCATCGACCTGGTGCTGGCCGACGGCAGCGTGCATCCCCACAAGGGCTACCTGGATGCGGTGGAGCGCGCCATCGACCCGACCACCGGCACCCTCGCGCTGCAGTTCCGATTCCCGAACCCAGGGGGCGTCATCCGCCCCGGCCAGTACGGCCGGGCGCAGTTCGTGATGGAGTCGCGGCCCAACGCGATGCTCGTGCCGCAGCAGGCCGTGCAGCAGTTGCAGAACCAGTACAACGTGGCCGTGGTGGGCAGCGACAACAAGGTGACGTTCAAGACCGTCACCGTGGGGCCCAAGCAGGACACGTTGTGGGTGATCGAGAGCGGGATCACCGGCACCGAGAAGGTGGTCGTGAGCGGCCTGCAGCGCGTGCGCGAGGGCATGACCGTCACGGCCAAGCCCGCGCCTGCCCCGGCCGCGACCCCCGCGGCGACCCCCGCCCCCGCAGGAGCGCGGTAGGCCATGGCCAAGTTCTTCGTGAACCGGCCCATCGTGGCGATGGTGCTCTCCATCGCCATGGTGATGCTGGGCCTGGTGGCGATGCAGGGGCTGCCCATCGCGCAGTACCCCGAGATCGTCCCGCCGATGGTCCAGATCACCACGACGTTCGTGGGCGCCAGCGCCACCGACGTCGAGGCTGCCGTCGCGACGCCCCTCGAGCAGAAGATCAACGGCGTCGAGAAGGGCATCTACATGAAGTCCACCAACGCCAACGACGGCACGTTGACGTTGAAGGTCTCGTTCGAGGTGGGCAGCAACCTCGACATGGACAACGTGCTCACGCAGAACCGCGTGTCCGAGGCCACCCCCCAGTTGCCGCAGTCGGTGAAGAACTACGGCGTCGCGGTGAAGAAGGCGCTCGCCTTCCCGCTGATGGTGATCTCGGTCAAGTCGCCCAACGGCACCTACGACAACAACTTCCTGTCCAACTACGCGTCGATCAACATCAACGACAACATCGCGCGCATCCCCGGTGTCGGGCAGATCAACCTGTTCGGCGGCAGCGACTACGCCATGCGCGTGTGGCTGCGCCCCGACCGCATCGCCAACCTCGGCATCACCGTTCCCGACATCGTCAACGCGATCAACCAGCAGAACCAGCTGAGCCCCGCCGGCCAGATCGGCGGTCCGCCGGCGGTGCCGGGCACCGAGTACACCTACACCGTCCGCACGCAGGGCCGCCTGCTGAACGAGGAGGAGTTCGGCGAGATCATCGTCCGCTCCAATCCCGACGGCTCCGAGGTGCGGCTGAAGGACGTGGCGCGGCTCGAGCTCGGCACGATGCTCTACAACGCCGTCGGCCGCCACAACGGCAAGCCGTCGGCCGTCATCGCCGTCTTCCAGATCCCCGGCACCAACGCGCTGTCGGTGGCCGACCAGATCAAGGCGACGATGGAGGACCTGAAGACGCGCTTCCCGCGCGACATGGAGTACGCGATCTCGCTCGACACGACGCTGCCGGTCACCGAGGGCATCACCGAGATCGTCCACACGCTGTTCGAGGCGGTCGTCCTGGTCATCATCGTGGTCTTCGTGTTCCTGCAGAACTGGCGTGCCACGCTGATTCCGCTGCTCACGGTGCCGGTCTCCCTCGTCGGCGCGTTCATGTTCTTCCCGCTGCTCGGCTTCTCCATCAACGTGCTCTCGCTGCTCGGCCTCGTCCTCGCGATCGGCATCGTCGTCGACGACGCGATCGTGGTGGTGGAGGCGGTGATGCACCACATCGAGCACGGCATGGATCCGAAGTCGGCCACGCTGAAGGCGATGGAGGAAGTGTCGGGGCCGGTCGTCGCGATCGCGCTCATCCTCACGGCCGTCTTCGTGCCCGTGGGCTTCATGGGCGGCATCACCGGCGCGCTGTATCAGCAGTTCGCCATCACCATCGCGATCTCGGTGCTGCTGTCGGCGGTCAACGCGCTCACGCTGTCGCCCGCGCTGTCGGCGCTGCTGCTCAAGCCGCCGTCAGGCAAGAAGTCGCTGCTCACGCCGTTCTACAACGGCTTCAACAAGGTCTTCGGCATCGCGACCAACGGCTACATCAGCTTCACGTCGGTGCTGGTGCGCAAGTTCGTCATCGGCCTGGTGCTGATTGCGGGCCTGAGCTATCTCACCGTGGGGCTGGTCGGCCGCATCCCGGGCGGCTTCGTGCCCGAGGAGGATCAGGGGTACCTGCTGATCAGCGCGCAGCTGCCCGACAGCGCCTCGCTCGAGCGCACCGACACGGTGATGAAGAAGGCCGAGGCGATTCTCGCCGAGCACCACGCGGTCGAGGGCTACAACACCATCTCGGGCTTCAGCCTGCTCACGGGCGCGTACTCGTCGAACATGGGCTTCTTCTTCGTGGCGCTCAAGCCCTGGGAGGAGCGCCACGCCCCCGAGGAGCACGCCACCGCCGTGACCGCCGCGCTCAACCGCGCGTTCGCGCAGGCGATCCCGGAGGCGGTGGTCGTTGCGTTCGGCCCGCCAGCGATTCCCGGGCTGGGTACGGGCGCAGGCTTCACGATGCTGCTGCAGGACCGCGTGGGCCAGTCGCCGGAGTACCTGGCGGAACAGGCCGATCGATTCATGCAGGCCGCACGGCAGCGTCCCGAGATCGGCCGCATCTCGACGCTCTATCGGGCGTCGGTGCCGCAGGTGTACGCCGACATCGATCGCTCGAAGGTGCTCAAGGTGGGCGCACCGATTACCGACGTCAACAACACGCTCGGCGCGCTGCTCGGCAGCACGTACGTGAACGACTTCAACCGGTTCGGGCGCGTGTACAAGGTCTACGTGCAGGCCGAGCCGGAGTTCCGGCGCGACCCGAAGCAGTTCGGGCTGTTCTTCGTCCGCGGCAAGGAGGGGCAGATGGTGCCCCTCGACACGCTCATCACCACGCGGACGACGAGCGGGCCCGAGTTCACCAACCGGTTCAACCTGTACCGGTCGGCCGAACTCACCGGCGTGCCGGCGCCCGGCTACAGCTCGGCGCAGGCGCTCGCTGCGCTCGAGGAGGTCGCGGCCGAGGTGCTGCCGCCCGACATGGGCTACGACTGGGCCGACGTGTCGTACCAGGAGAAGCGCGCGCCCAACCCCGCCATCACGTTCGCCATCGCGATCCTGTTGGTGTTCCTCGTGCTCGCCGCGCAGTACGAGAGCTGGACGCTCCCGTTCAGCGTGCTCCTCGGGACCCCGTTTGCCGCCTTCGGCGCCTACTTCGGCCTCTGGTGGGCGCGGCGGTCGTCGGAGAGCTACGTGAACAACGTGTTCGCGCAGATCGGGCTGATCATGCTGATCGGGCTCGCCGCGAAGAACGCCATCCTCATCGTGGAGTTCGCCAAGATGCTGCGCGACCAGGGCAAGGATCCGGTCACGGCGGCGCTCGAGGCCGCGCGGCTTCGGTTCCGGCCCATCCTCATGACCGCGTTCGCGTTCATCCTCGGCGTGGTGCCGCTGCTCACGGCGAGCGGCGCCGGCGCCGAGGCCCGCAAGGTGATGGGCGTCACGGTGTTCTCCGGCATGTTGATCGCCACCATGCTGGCCGTCGTGCTGATCCCCGTGCTGTACGTCACGGTGGAGAAGCTCACGGGCGGCAAGAAGAGCCCGCCGCCCGCGGAGCCCCCGGCGCCGGCGGCCCATCACGGAGCGGAAGCATGAGCCCGCGCACACCGATGTCTCGAGGCCTGGCGGTGGGGCTGGCCCTTGTTGCGATCGGGGCTGGTGCGTGTGCCCCGGTCGGGCCCGACTACAAGCGCCCGCAGCTGGCGCCACCCGCGGAGCACCGCGGCGCCGTGGGGCCGCAGGGAGCCGAGTCGCTGGCCGACCTGCCGTGGTGGCAGGTGTTCGACGATCCGGCGCTGCAGTTGCTGGTGCGCGATGCGATTGCCAACAACCCGGACCTGCGACTCGCGATTGCACGCGTGAGCGAGGCCCGGGCGCTGGCAGGCGTCGCCAGGTCGTTCCTGTATCCGGAGATCAACCTCCAGGCCGGCTACGCGGGCAATCAGGCCTCGCGCAACTCGCAGCCGCCCGGGGCGACCAGGGACGGCGACCGCACCTACAACAACACCTCGGTGGGGGCCAACCTCGTGTGGGAGGCCGACCTGTTCGGCCGGCTGCGTCGCGAGAACGAAGCGGCGTTCAATCGCTACCTCTCGACGGAAGAGGGCCGGCGGGCGGTGCTCGTCACGCTCGTCGGCGACGTGGCATCGGCATACTTCCTGCTGCGCGAGCTCGATCTGAAGCTCGAGGTGGCACGGCGCACGCTCGCCGTGAACGACCAGACCGTCGTCTACTACACCGACCGTCTGCAGGGCGGCGTGTCGAACCGGCTCGAGGTCGATCAGGCCCGGGCCAACCGTGCGCTGACGGCCGCCTCGATTCCCGACATCGAGCGGCAGATCGCCGTCACCGAGCACGCCATCAGCGTGCTCGCCGGACGTGCGCCCGGCGCCATCGGTCGCGGCCGCACGCTGTCCGACCAGACGCTGCCCCCCGCGATTCCGGTCGGGCTCCCGGCGGCGTTGCTCGAGCGGCGCCCCGACGTGCTCGAAGCCGAGCGACTGCTCGTCGCGGCCAACGCCGACATCGGCGCCGCGAAGGCGTTGTTCTATCCGCGCATCAGCCTCACCGGCAGTCTCGGCACCGTGAGCGGCGACCTGGCCGACTTCCTGAAGGGCGACTCGATCATCTGGTCGTTCGGGGCGGGGCTGTTCCAGCCGCTCTTCAACGCGGGCCGCATCCGTCGCAATCTCGAGGCCGCCGAGGCGCGGTTCGAGCAGGCGATCGCCATCTACCAGCGGTCGGCGCTCAACGCCTACCGCGAGGTGGCCGACGCGCTGGTCACGATCGAGAAGCTGAAGCAGATACGAACCGAGCAGGAAGCCGGGGTGCTGGCCCTGCGCGACGCCGCGGAGCTGTCGCGGCTGCGCTACGAGACGGGCCTCTCCAGCTACCTCGAGGTGCTCATCGCCGACCAGCAGTTGTTCCTGCTCGAGCTGCAACTGGCGTCCACGCGCGGCGGGCAGCTGCGGGTGATCTCGCAGCTGTACCGCGCCCTCGGCGGAGGCTGGCAACCCGAGCAGACGGCGGCCGCGGCGCCGCCGAGAGTCCCTTGAAGGCTCGAGCCTCACGGCTCAGAAGGCTTTCTGAGTTCTGAGCCGTCAGTCCAAGGCCTCGAGAAACGCTGTTTGAGCCCTGAGCCCTGAGCCCTGAGCCCTGAGCCCTGAGTCCCAGGCCTGCAGGCCGTCATCGCGGAGGTCATCATGTCAGCCAACAACCAGGCGACGCGCGTCGAGCACGACCTGCTCGGCGACTTCGCCGTCCCCTCCAACGCGTACTACGGCGTGCAGACGGCCCGTGCGCTCGAGAACTTCCACATCTCGGGGGTGCAGCTGCACCTCTATCCCGACTTCATCCGGGCGCTCGGCATGGTCAAGATGGCCGCCGCCCGGGCCAACCACGAGTGCGGGCAGTTCGACGCGGGCATCCTCGCGGGCATCGAGCAGGCCTGCCAGGAGCTGATCGACGGCAAGCTGCACGACCAGTTCCGCCTCGACGTGTTCCAGGGCGGCGCGGGCACCTCCACCAACATGAACGCCAACGAGGTGATTGCCAACCGCGCGCTGGAGCTGATGGGCCACGCGAAGGGCGAGTACCAGTTCTGCGATCCGCACGACCACGTGAACGCGTCGCAGTCCACCAACGACGCGTACCCCTCGTCGCTGCACGTCGGCATCGCGCTCGGCAACGCGCGGCTCATCGCGGCGATGACCGAACTGGTCGAAGCGTTCCGCGCCAAGGGCCGCGAGTTCGCCGACGTGCTGAAGATGGGACGGACGCAACTGCAGGACGCCGTCCCGATGACCCTCGGCCAGGAGTTCACGGCGTTTGCCGAGACGCTCGCGGGTGAGGTGCGCACGCTCGAGGCGATCGAGCACGTGCTGTGCGAGGTCAACATGGGCGCCACCGCGATTGGCACGGGGCTCAACGCGCCCGCGGGGTACGCCGAGGCCTGCACGCGGGAACTCGCGGCCATCACGGGCCTGCCCATCTACAAGGCCGAGAACCTGATCGAGGCCACGCAGGACACGCAGGCGTTCGTCCTGTACTCGTCGTGCATGAAGAGCCTCGCGATCAAGCTGTCGAAGGTCTGCAACGACCTGCGCCTGCTGTCGTCGGGCCCACGCTGCGGCCTGCGCGAGATCAACCTGCCGCCACGCCAGCCCGGGTCGTCGATCATGCCCGGCAAGGTCAACCCGGTCATCCCCGAGGTCGTGAACATGGTGTGCTTCCGCGTGATCGGGAGCGACCTCACCATCTCGATGGCGGCCGAGGCGGGGCAGCTGCAGCTCAACGTGTTCGAGCCCGTGATTGCCGCCTGCGTCTTCGAGGCCCAGACCCTGTTCATCAACGCCGCGCGCACGCTGCGCGTGCACTGCGTGGACGGCATCACCGCCAACCGCGACGTCTGCAAGCACTACGTGGACTTCAGCATCGGCACCGTCACGGCGCTCAACCCGGTGATCGGGTACGACCGCTCGACGGAGCTGGCCGCCGAGGCCATGCGTACGGGCAAGGGCATCCTCGACCTCGTGCGCGAGAAGGCCGTGCTCACCGAGGCCCAGATCGCGTCGGTGCTCGACCCGGCCGCGATGACGGGACAGGCCGGAAAGGAGTAGCGCGATGCGGCGCCTCGCGTGGGCGATGGTGCTGGTGCTGCTGGTCGGGCACGGCGGTGGCGCACAGGCGCCAGCCCCGGACGAGTGGCAGGCCTTCCATGGCACGTTCTCGGCCACGGGCCGCCGCGACACGGTGCCCGTCGAGCAGGGCGGCGTGGCCGCGACCGTCCGGCTGTCGGGCGCGCTCACGATCACGCGCGGCGACGGGCTGAGGCGCGGGTTCCGGGTCGAGGCGCTCGGCTATGAGGAGGAATCGGGCACCGGCATGGGCCGGGCCGTGTGGACCGACGACCGGGGCGACCGCATCTTCAGCCGGATGGTAGGCGTACCCGTGCAGGCCGGCCGGCGATCGGCCGCCACCATCACCGGCGGCACCGGCCGGTACACCGGCATCGAAGGCACCTACACCTTCACCTGGCAGTACGTGATGCCGGGCGAACAGGGCGTCATCCAGGCCCGTACCCTCACGTTCACCGGTCGGGTCCGCAGGGGAGCGATGCCGTGAGCGACGAGGCCCAGCCGGAGGCGGGCTCGACCCGTTCGCGATCGCCATGGATCGCGCGAGGCGCGACGGCGGCCTTCGCCGTCGGGCTGTGGCTCACGCCCGTGCCCGAGGGCCTCACGGCCGACGCCTGGCACCTGTTCGCGCTGTTTGCCGCCGCGATCGTCGCCGTGGTGGCGGGTGTCTTTCCCATCCTCACGGCCTCCATGCTCGCAACGGCCATCGCCGTGCTCGGTGGCGTGATGACGCCCGCCGCGGCGTGGTCGGGATTCGCCAACGGGACGATCGTCCTGATCGTCGTCGCGTTCCTCGTCGCCCGCGCCGTCGTCACGTGCGGGCTCGGCACCCGGATTGGCCACGCGGTCGTCGCGCTGTTCGGCAGGTCCACGCTCGGGCTCGCCTACAGCCTGTTCCTCGTGGACGCGGTCATCGCCCCGGCGTTCCCGAGCAACACCGCGCGATCGGGCGTGCTGTACTCGCTGTCGGCGTCGTTGGCCGAGACGGCGGGCGTGCGGGCGGGCGATCCGTCGCGTGCGCGGCTCGGCGCGTTCCTCATGTTCGCGGGCATTGCCAGCCTCACGCTGTCGTCGGGCTTGTGGCTCACGGCGATGGCCGCCAATCCGCTCGGCACCGAGATCGCACGCGGCTACGGCGTCGACATCGGCTTCGGGTCGTGGCTGCTCGCCAGCAGCGTCCCCACGCTGGTCGCGATGGCCGGGCTGCCGTTCGTGCTCTACAAGGTCGTCGCGCCCGAAGTCACGACCACACCCGATGCGCCGGCGGCCGCGCGGGTGTCGCTCGCCGCCCTCGGTCCACTGACGCGCCACGAGTGGACGGTCCTGGTGACGTTCCTCGTGATGGTCGGCCTGTGGGCGGCCGGCGCGGCGCTCGGGTTCGATGCCACCGCCGTCGCGTTCCTCGGCCTCGCGGTGTTCCTGGCGACCGGTGTGCTCACCTCCGGCGACATCGCGAAGGAAGGCGACGTGCTGGCGACCTACATCTGGTTCGCGCTGCTGTTCGCCATGAGCAGCCAGCTGAACGAACTCGGCTTCATGGCGTACGTGGGCGAACGGCTGGCGGCGGCGATGCAGGGGTGGTCGGCACTCGTGGCCGGTGTCTCGCTGCTGCTGGCCTACATCCTGCTCCACCTGCTGTTCGTCAGCCAGACGGCGCACCTGCTTGCGCTCTTCGGCGTGTTCATGGACGTGGGCGTGAAGGTCGGCGTGCCGGCCATGCCGCTCGCGCTGCTGCTGCTGTTTGCCACCAACTTCTTCTCGGCCATCACGCCGCAGGCCTCGAGCGCCAACCTGCTCTTCGCCGGCAGCGGCTACCTCTCGCAGCGCGAGCTGTATCGACTGGGCGCCATCACCACGGCCTTCAACCTCCTGGTCTACCTGGCAATCGGCCTGCCGTGGTTCCTCCTGGTGATGCGATGACCGACGCGTTCGTCCACGCCCTTCGCTCGCATCCCGAACTGGCCGTCTTCCTCACGCTGGCGATCGGCTTCCTGGTCGGCCGCCTCTACATCGGACGCTTCCACCTCGGCAACGTCGTCGGCACCCTGCTGGCGGGCGTGCTGGTCGGGCAGATCGGTGTGAAGGTCGATCCCATCGTCCGTGTCGTCTTCTTCGACCTGTTCCTCTTCGCCACCGGCTACAAGGTGGGTCCTCAGTTCTTCCGCGGGCTGGGCCGCCAGGCTGTCGCGCAGGCGTCCCTCACCGTGGTGCTCTGCGTCACCAGCCTGCTCATGGCGTGGGCGGCAGCCACGGTTCTGGGATACGACCTCGGGACGGCGGCGGGGCTGCTGGCCGGCGCCTTCACGGAGTCCACCGTGATTGGTACGGCCGGCGACGCGATTCGGCACCTGCCGCTGCCCGACGCCGAGAAGGCGCGGCTGCTGAACAACATCCCCGTTGCGTACGCGGTGAGCTACCTGGTCGGCACGACCGCGGTGGTCTGGCTGCTCTCGACGCTCGCACCACGCCTCCTGCGCGTGAACCTCCGCGACGAGGCGGCGGCACTCGAGGCATCACTCGTGCCGCCACACGACGACTCCGGTGTCGCGGCATTCGAGGAGTGGGACCGGCGGGCATTCCTGGCGCGCGGTGGCGCGCTGGTCGGGGCGACGGTGCACGAGATCGAGCGCCGCTTCGAGGCACAGCGCGTGTTCGTCGAGCAGGTGCGACGCGACGGCGACGTGCGGGAGGTCGGCCCGGACTTCACCGTCCGTGACGACGATGTGCTGGCCCTTGCGGGCCGCCGCAGCACGCTGGTGGCCCTTGCGCCGACGTTGGGGACCGAGGTCGAAGACGTCCGGCTGCTCGCGCAGTCCCACGCCACGGCCGACGTCGTGGTCACCCGCTTCACCGACCGCACCCTCGGCGAAATCGCGCGCCAGTACGGCCGCGGCGTGATCCTCCGCGAACTCGTGCGCGGAGGGCAGGTGATCCCCTTCCACGGAGAGACGGTCATCAACCGTGGCGACCTGCTGCGCATCGGGGGCAATCCGTTCGACGTGTCGCGCGTCGCCGACGTGTTCGGCTACCGCGAGCCGCCGTCGAGCGAGACCGACGTCGTCTTCGTCGGCCTCGGCGTACTGGTCGGCGGCCTGGTCGGCACGCTGTCGGTCAACGTGCTCGGCCTGCCCATCAGCCTCACCGCGAGCGGAGGCGCCCTGGTGATGGGGCTGGTGTTCGGTTGGCTGCGATCGTTCCGCCCCACGTTCGGCCGGATTCCGGAGCCGGCCCTCTGGGTGTTCGACACCATCGGCCTGGCGGTGTTCATCGGCGTCGTCGGCCTCGATGCGGGGCCGTCGTTCGTCTCGGGCCTGCGCGAGACCGGTCCGGGCCTGCCGGCCGTGGCGCTCCTCGTGTGCGTCACCCCGCACGTCGTCGCCATGCTGTTCGGGCGCTACGTGCTCGGCATGCACCCGGTCATCCTGCTGGGCGCCTGCGCGGGTGCGGGCACCGCGACCGCCGCTCTGCGCGGCGGCAGGACGAAGCGCAGAGCCGACTGCCAGTGCTCGGCTACACCGTCCCGTACGCCATCGGCAACATCCTGCTCACGGCGTGGGGGCCCGTCATCGTGGCGCTGATGGCCTGATGGGCCGTCGCGCCTGGCGAGGTCAGTCGTAGGAGGTCATCATGAAGACGTCGTCATCGCTCGTTCACGCGGCACTGGCCGTCGGACTCGTCGCCGCACCAGCCTGGGCGTCGGCCCAGGGGGCGGCGCTCCCGAAGGTCGTCATCCTCGCCACCGGCGGCACCATCGCCGGTGTGCAACCCAAGGAAGGCGAGCCGGGCTACAAGGCCGGCTCGCTGTCGGTCGAGGCGCTGATCAAGGGCGCACCCGGCATCGAGAAGCTCGCGCAGCTCGAAGGCGAGCAGATCGCGAGCATCGGCAGCCAGGACATGAACGACGAGGTCTGGGGCAAGCTGGCGCGCCGTGCCAACGAGGTGCTCGCACGTCCCGACGTGACCGGCGTCGTCGTGACGCATGGCACCGACACGATGGAGGAGACGGCGTTCTTCCTCGGCCTCGTCCTGCGCAGCGAGAAGCCGGTCGTGCTCGTCGGCTCCATGCGGCCGGCGACGTCGGCCAGCGCCGACGGACCGCTGAACCTGTTCAACGCGGTGGCCGTGGCCGCCGACAAGGACGCCGGTGGGCGCGGTGTGCTCGTGGTGTCCAACGACGACATCCATTCCGGCCGCGACGTCCACAAGACGCACACGACGGCCGTGCAGACCTTCGTGTCCTTCAACCGCGGCCCCATCGGGCGCGTCTACTACGGCAAGCCGCGCTACTTCAACATCCCCTCGCACCGCCACACCACGAAGAGCGAGTTCCCGGTGGCGGGCACCACGTCCTACCCCCGCGTGGACATCGTCTTCGCGCACGAAGGCGTCGACGGGACGATGGTGAAGGCCGCAGTGGCCGCGGGAGCGAAGGGGATCGTGCTGGCCGGCGTTGGCGATGGCAACGCCACCGCGCCCATGATCGATGCCCTCGCGCAGGCTGCGAAGGCCGGCGTGGTCGTCGTACGCAGCAGCCACGTCGGCTTCGGCATCGTCCGCCGCAACCTGGAGGTGGACGATGACAAGCTCGGCTTCGTGGCGGCGATGGACCTCAACCCGCAGAAGGCCCGCGTGCTGCTCCGCATGGCGCTCACGCTCTCGACCGACGTGAAGGTCATTCAGCGAGCCTTCGAGGAGTACTGAACGGATGCGAGGCCGCCAGTGACACGCGGGCTCGTCGTGGTGGCGCTGCTGTGGGTGCTCGCCTGGGCGGGAGAGGCCGCTGCCCAGACGAACCTGCAGCTGTGGGGCAACCTCACGTTCGACTGGGTGAAGAGCGATCGGCTGGTCTACGAACTCGACGTCGAGCCCAAGGCCCTGCTGAAGGTGCCTGAGGGAGCGCCGGACTGGCAGAATCTCGACCTCACGCCCAACGTCGAGTACTCGCCCAAGCCGTGGCTCGACCTCGTTGCCGAAGCCACGGCGGGTTTCACGAAGCAGACCGATGACGTGAACTCGTTCGAGTTCACGCCCCGGCTGGGCCTGCGTTTCCACCTGTTCTCGCGCGGTCTGCCGCGTCCCTTCCATCCTCGCGAGCGACCGCCGGAGCGCCGCGTCGTGCTTCGCGACCTGGTGCGCGTCGAGTCGCGCAACTTCTTCTACTCGGGTGCCGGGAGCGGGAGTGATTCCACCGTGCGCTTCCGGAATCGCCTGGAGTTCCTCGCGCCCCTGAACCGCGCGCGCCTCAACGAGGATGGCGCGCGTTACCTGATGGCCGACTGGGAATGGTTCATCCCGCTCGGCGATCCGGCGGAGCGCTTTGCCAACCGCCAACGCATCCGGACTGGTCTCGGGTGGCGGCGCAGTTTCGCATGGCGCTTCGAGGCCCTCTACATCTGGACCCGGTCGCGCAACACCGTCGAGGAGGGGTTCGCGACGTCGGACAACATCATCAAGCTGCGCGTGAAGCGACTGTTCTGACGAAGGCGCCTGGCTGCGCCAGCCGAACGCGAGCACCTCCACGGGCACCGGGCGGCGCGGTCGACGGGCATCGGTGCGCCTGATCGCGATTGTAGTCCCGCGCTGCGTCGGGGCGCCGACGTGCGATCATCCAGCACGGAGCCCGATCCATGCGATTCATGCCTCTTGCCCTCACAGCCGCGGCCACGGCTGTCGCTGCCCTTGGTCACCTCGGCGCGCTGCGCGCGCAGGCGCCGGCCGTCACCTGGCCTGGCGGCGCGAAGATGGCGCTCAGCCTGTCGTTCGACGACGGGCGGGAGAGCCAGGTCACCCAGGGACTGCCGGTGTTTGCGCGCCACGGCGCCCGGGTGACCCTGTACGTCGTGCCGTCGGCGGTCGAGCGCCGCCTCGACGGCTGGAAGCAGGCCGTCGCCGCCGGCCATGAGATTGGCAGCCACTCGCTCACGCACTCCTGCAGCGGCAACTTCCCGTTCGCGCGCCAGAAGGCGCTCGAGGACCACACGCTCGCGCGCATGCGCGAGGAACTCGTCGAGTCGAACCGACGCATCCGCGAACTGCTCGGCGTCACGCCGCGCACCTTTGCGTACCCGTGCGGGCAGACGTTCGTCGGACGGGGACGCAGCACGCAGAGCTACGTGCCGCTCATCGCGGAACTGTACCTGGCCGGGCGCGGGTGGCTCGACGAGGCGGCCAACGACCCCGGGTTCGTCGACCTCGCGCAGACGCTGGGCGTGGAGATGGACGGCAAGGACTTCGCGCAGATCCGCCCGCTGCTCGACGATGCGACCAGGCGGGGCGCCTGGTTGGTGCTGGCCGGGCACGACATCGGCCCCGACGGGCGCCAGACGACGCGCATCGCGATGCTGGACGACCTGCTGGCGCACGTGAAGCGTCCCGACAGCGGCATCTGGCTGGCGACCGTAGCCGAGGCCGCCGAGCACATCGCTGCCGCGCGATGACACGCGACAGGTGACACGGGACGCCCGGCGCCGGACGCCGCGCCTCGGGGCAGGCGTCGGCGGGGGCTCGGCTGGGCGCCGCCTTCCGGGCGGGACGGATGGTGTTGCGCGCCGGACGGGGATGGGTGTAGTCTCCGTTGAAGCATAGGTAAACTATGCAAAGGAAATCTATGACTGCACTCCGCGCGCGCGCACCCCAGCTGCTGCCCGGCACGCTGGAGATGTTGATCCTCAAGACCCTCACGCACGGTCCCCAGCACGGCTACGGCATCGCGCAGCACATCCACCAGACGACCGACGACGTGCTGAGGGTGGAGGAGGGGTCGCTCTATCCGGCCCTCCAGCGCCTGCTGCTCGAGGGCTGGGTCACGGCGGAGTGGGCCACGTCGCCCACGGGCCGGCGGGCGCGCATCTACCGGCTGACCGCCACGGGTCGCCGGCAACTCGGGCTCGAGACGTCGCGGTTCGACGCCACCATCGCCGCGATCGCGCGCGTGATGGGCACCGCGTGAGGAGGCGCCTGGTGGACGTGACACGCCTGTGGCGACGACTGACGCACGCGCTGCGTGCGTCGTCGCACGATCGCGAGTTGCAGGACGAGATCGCCTTCCACCTCGAGATGAAGGCCGAGGCCCTGCAGGCCGACGGCGTGGCCGACGCGGAGGCCGCCGCGCGCCGCGCCTTCGGCAGCGTCGTGGCCTCGCGCGAGCGGAGCCGCGAGGCGTGGGGCCTGCTCTGGTGGCACGACCTGGTGGCCGACCTGCGCTACGGCCTGCGGTCGCTGTGGCGCGCGCCGCGCTTCGCGCTCGCCGCCATCCTCACCCTCGCGCTCGGGATTGGGGCCAACGCCGCGGTGTTCTCGGTGCTGCACGCGGTGCTGGTGCGGCCGCTCCCGTATGCCGACCCCGCGCGCCTCGTCAGCCTGGCCGGCGGACAATCGCTGCCCGACGTGCTCGACATCGCCGCGGCGTCACGCACCCTGGCCGCGGTGGGTGCCTGGGCCGACTGGCCGCTCGACAGCGACGCCGACGGGCGTCCGGTGCGCATCGAGGCCGCGCTGGTGGGCGGCGATCTGTTCGCGGCTCTTGGCGTGCCGGCGCATCGCGGTCGTGTCTTCGGTGAGCGCGACAATCGCGCCGGCCTGCGGATTGCCGTGCTGTCGCACGGCTTCTGGCAGCGGCGGTTCGCAGAGCACGCCGATGTGATCGGCCAGCCCCTTCGCCTGAACGGCGATGCCTACGAGATCGTCGGCGTCATGCCGCCCGGGTTCACGTTGCCGGCGGGCCGGTCCGAGGTGTGGATCCCGAGCCGCGTGGGGTATCCCGAGGCGCAGGACGCCCGCGGCGCTCACTTCATGCAGGCGGCGGCCAGGCTGGCGCCGACGGCGAGCATCGACGCCGCACGGGAGGAGCTGTCGGCCATCGGCCGCGATCTCTTGGCGCGGCACCCCGAGGAGGCGCGGGCGGACTATCCCGTCCTGCCGCTGCACGCCCACCTGGTCCGCGCCGTGCACGCACCGCTCCTCGTGCTGATGGCCGGTGTCTCGCTCGTGCTGCTGGTGGCCTGCGCCACCTTTGCGAACCTGCTGCTCGCGCGCACCGCGCGCCGCGAGGGGGAATTGCGCGTGCGCACCGCACTCGGCGCCGGCCGCTGGCGCCTCGCCCGGCAGCTGGTGGCCGAGAGCGTGCTGCTGGCGGTGCTCGGCGGCACGCTCGGCGCGACCATTGCGGTGACGGGCGTGGACCTCGCCCGGCTGGCCCGTCCGGCGGGCCTGCCCGACTTCGCGCGAGCCACGGCGGTGTGGCCGGTGCTGGCCTGGGCCTTCGCGCTGGCCCTGCTGACGGGCGTGGCGCTCGGGATCATCCCGGCGATTCGTCTCCGGGCGCATCGCCCCGGCCTCGGGGCCGGCCCGCGCGTGACGGCGGGCGGCGCGCTCGTCCGCCGTGGCCTCGTCGTCGCGCAGGTCGCCCTCGCCGTCGTGCTGATGGCAGGGGCCGTGCTGCTCGGGCGGAGCTTCCGGGAACTGCAGCACGTGCCCCTGGGGTTCGACCCCGAGGGGGTCCTCACGCTGCGTGTCGCGCTCCCGGCCGAGCGTTACGCCGACATCGGCAGCCAGCACGCCTTCGTCACCCGCCTCACGCAGGAGCTCGACGCCATGCCCGGCGTCGGCGTGGCCGGCCTGGTCGGAGCCCTGCCGCTGAGCGGTGCGCGCATCATGCACAACCTGCTCGTGGAGGGGCAGCCGCCCGTACGTCCGGGCGAGGAGCCGGAGATCTACAGCCAGGAACTGAGCGCGACGGGCCTGTCGGCGTTGGGCATCCCGCTGCAGGCCGGGCGAGGGTTCACGCAGCGTGACACGGAGGGGGCACCCCTGGTGGGCATCGTCAACGAGCGCTTCGTGCGCGAGATGCTGGGGGGCGAGCCGGCCATCGGCCGTCGGGTGCGCTGGGCGCGGCTCGAGCCCGAGCAGTGGATCACCATCGTCGGCGTCGTCGCCGACGCCCGATTCGAGGCGGTGGACGAGCCGCAGCCCGCCACGCTCTATACGCCGATGACGCAGAAGCTGCAGCCGTGGAAGCGCTGGGCGGCCGTCGTCGTGCGTCCGCAGGCGGGCGAGCCCATGGCGCTCGCCCCGGCGGTGACGGCGGCCGTGTGGGCCGTCGACCCGGCGTTGCCGGTCACCGACGTCCAGCCCCTCGCCCGGTTGGTGGGTGAGGCGCTCGCCGCACGCCGCCTGCAGACGTGGCTCATGGGACTCTTCGCCGGCGTGGCGCTCGCCCTGGCCGTGACGGGGCTCTACGGCGTGGTGTCCTATCTGGTGGCGGAGCGGGCTGCCGAACTCGGCGTGCGCATGGCCGTCGGGGCCACGCCGCGGACGATTCTCGCGCTGGTGCTGAGTGAGGGCGTGCGCCTGGGCGGCGGCGGCCTGCTGCTCGGGCTGGCGACGGCGCTCGTGGCGACGCGGGTGCTCGAGCGGCTGCTCTTCGCGGTCGAGCCCACCGACCCCGTGTCGTTCGCACTCGTGGGCGGCGCGGTGACCGTCGCCGTCGTCGCGGCAACCGCGCTACCCGCGCGACGCGCGGCCCGGGTGGTCCCATGGCTCGCCCTGCGGGCAGACCACTGAACCATCCCTGAGCGTGAGCGGTCGCAACGCCGTCCGCCTGCAATTCTGCAGTTCTGCAATTCTGCAATTCTGAAATTCTGCAATTCTCCTGCTACCCCCCGCGCGTGTGCCGGTCGAACGCGAAGATCGGTGCGTCGGGGTCGGGTGTGCCGCGCCAGTCGGCGAGGATGAGGTCCGCGGCGATCGTCGAGAACGTGATGCCGTTGCCGCCATAGCCGAGCGCGAGCCAGGCGTGCGGGTGCTCGGGCGTCGTGCCGATGTACGGCAGGCCGTCCTTCGTGGTGCCGAACACCCCCGCCCACGCGTAGGCGACCTCGAACGCAATCGACGGGAACCAGCGGCCGAAGCGGTCGACGAGGCGGCGTGTCTTGCGCGCGAGTCGACGGGTGCTGGCATGGCTCCGGCGGAACGGCTCGTCCTCGCCGCCGACCAGGATCCGCCCATCGTCGGTGACGCGGGCGTAGAGGTATGGGCGCGCCGTCTCCCACAGCAGCGCCTGGTCGCGCCAGGGGCCGAGGTCGGCGACCGGTTCGCTCACGAACGCCCAGGTGCTGTGCAGCGAACCCACCCGACGCTGCGTCTCCTCCACCGCCTCGTAGCCGGCTGCCCACACGACTCGGCGCGCGTGCACGGTCGGGCCGCGATCGGTGGCCAGTTCGACGTGGTCGGTTCCGGTCGTCACGCGCTCCACGGACGTGCGGTCGTAGACGCGGGCGCCGCCGCGGCTGGCGTGCGCCAGGAGGGCGTGCGCGAAGCGGTGGGCGTCGATCTGGGCGTTGCCCTCGCTGCGCAGCGCACCGTGTGCCTCGATGCCATAGGTCGCGGCGAGTTCCTCTGGCGTGAGCCAGGCCACGGCGAACCCGTGGCGTGCGCGTGCCTCGCACTCGTCCTGGAGCCGGCGGGCGTCGCGTCGCGACGAGGCCACCATCACGCTCGGCCGGCGCGCGAAGCCGCAGGGTTCATCGAGGTCTCGCGTGAGCTGCTCGATGGTGTCGATGGCCTCGAGACCTCGTCGGTACGCACGGATGCCGGCAGCCTCGCCGACGCTCTCGGCCAGTTCGGCCAGCGTGGTGTCGGTCTCGTACTGCAGCAGCCCGGTGGTCGCGGCCGTGCTGCCGGTCGAGACGTCGCGGCGGTCGAGCACGACCACGCTGGCGCCGGCCGCCGTCAGGTGGTGGGCGACGAGGGCACCCGTGATCCCCGCGCCGATGACGGCCACGTCGGCACGTTCGTCGCGGTCGAGGGCGGGATAGGCTCGGATGAGGCCGTTCCTGAGGGGCCAGAACGCGACGCCGCTGCGCAAGTCCATGCGGCGAGTCTGGCACGACCCCTCGTCACAAATCGAACTCAGCAAGGACGCACGTGCGCGTGGCGCGTCGACCTCGTCGCGGCTGCGACCCAGGAGGCACGTGGGATTCTCCGCAGGCGCCTCGCGTTGGTCGGGGTGGAATGCCCCCAGCCGTCCGCACCCGCCGATACAATGCTCCCATTGCGAGCCGCGCCCCGTCATCCGCGGGGTACTCGACGCTCGCCCGGAGTCCAGATCCATGTCCCGATTCGTCCTGGCCGCCCTGTCCTTCGCGGTTCTCCTCGCCGCTGCGTCCGGGCCGCTCGCGATGCGCACCGACGCCCAGGCGCCCTCACGAGCCGTCCGTCACGTCGTCGTGTTCAAGTACAAGCCCGAGGCGACGCCGGCGCAGATCCAGCAGGTGACCGACGCGTTCCGCGCCCTGGCCAGCAGCATCCCGGGGATCACCGGCTTCGAGGACGGCGTGAACGACAGCCCCGAAGGCAAGAACCTGGGCTTCACGCACGTGTATCTGCTCACGTTCAAGGACGCCGCCGCGCGCGATGCGTACCTCCCGCACCCCGAGCACAAGAAGTTCGGCCAGGTGCTGCGCGGCAGCGGCATCTTCGTCGACGCGTTCGTCGTCGATTACGCGCCACATCAGACGAAATGAGCTGGTAGGGACGGCTGGCCCAGCCGTCCGTCACCGCGCACGGGATGTTTGATCGCGGACGGCTCGGAGAGCCGTCCGTACCGTGTTCATCGCAGGTGGCTGCCGAAGAACTCCAGCGTGCGCTCCCACGCCAGCTTCGCCGCGGCGGCGTCGTAGCGCGGTGTGGTGTCGTTGTGGAACCCGTGCTGCGTGCCGGGGTACACGTGGGCCGTGTGCACGACGCCCGCGGCCTTCAGCGCCGCTTCGTACCCCGGCCAGGCGGCGTTGATCCGCTCGTCCTTCTCGGCGAGGTGGACGAGCAGGGGCGCCTTCACCGTTGCGGCAGCCTCCGGGGCCGGTGAGTTGCCATAGAACGGCACGGCCGCAGCCAGGTCGGGCAGCTTCGTGGACAGCAGGTGCGAGATGCCCCCACCCCAGCAGAACCCCACCACGCCCACCTTCCCGGTGCACTCGGGCCGGGTCTTCAGGAAGCGCACGGCCGCGGCCATGTCCTCGCGCGTCTTCGGTTGCTCGAGCGTGGCAAACAGCGCGCGGGCCTTGTCCTCCTCGCCCGGGTATCCGCCGAGCGGTGCGAGGGCATCCGGCGCGAACGCGACGTAGTTCTCGAGTGCGAACCGCCGGGCCACGTCTTCGATGTGCGGATTGAGTCCACGGTTCTCGTGGACGACCACGATGCCCGGCAGCGGGCCGGAGGCGCCCTTCGGCCGCACGAGGTAGCCGCGCGTCGTCTCGTAGCCCTGCGGTGAGGGATAGGGCAGGTACTCGGTCACCAGGCGCGGGTCGTCCTTCGCGATCTGCTGCGCCTCGGCGAACTTCGGGTTGAGCGCCTCGAGCAGCATGGCGGCCGTCATGCCGCCGACGGCGTACTTCCTGGCCTTGTCGAGGAACATCCGCCTGTCGATGTCGCCGTGCACGTAGGCATCGAACAGGATCAGCAGTTGCTCGTCGAAGTCTGCGGCGGTCTTGCGCTCCATGTCGGTTCCTCCCCAGCGAGGCCCGTGCGGAGCAGGGTCGTCTCGCGGCTGCCAGCGTCTACGGCCGCCGCCGTCCGTTCATTTCAGCCGCCGCCTGCGCTACGGCGCGGTCGGCCACCGTCGCGCCACTGCGCCTCGGTGCCCAGGGAGACCGCGCCCTACCTTCGCTGACCGAGCACAAAAAAGAGCCGGAGGACTTGCCTCCGGCTCCACGGGAAGGAACAGGGCGGCGAGCCCTCGGGCTCGCCGCGTGGTCTCGGATGCGCCTAGAAGGTGAAGCGCGTGACCAGCTGCAGCGTGCGGGGCGGGGCCACGCCGTTGATGGACCCGAAGCCGTTGGGCCGCACCAGGTTGCCGTTCTCGTACGGCAGGTTGGTGATCGTCGGGTTGGTCAGGCTCGCGAAGTTCGCGGTGTTGTTGATGCCCGTGAACTGCGTGTGGTTCAGGGCGTTGAACATGTCGAGGCGCACCTCGAAGCGCATGCTCTTCGGCAGCGCGAACGTCTTGGAGACCGAGAAGTCGAGGTTGTTGATCGGCGGCAGGCTCATGAGGAAGCGTGCCGACTCGGCGCCATCGCTGCCCGGCTGCGGCGGACCGAAGCAGGACGTGTCGAACTGCCGATACGGATCGCTGCTCGAGCCCTTGCCCGGATCACACAGCAGCACGATGCGCGCGCCGGGGTTGCCGTCGTTGCCCACCAGGTTGGTGTTGCCGATGCCCGGGATGTTCCAACCCACCGTGTAGGGTCGGCCCGTCGTCCAGCGGTACACGCCCGAGAGCTGCCAGTTGTTGACGAGCAGCCCCGACCAGTTCTGCGTGAACTCGGGCGTCTGGTAGACGAAGTTCAGCACGAAGTTGTGGCGGCGATCGTTGGCCAGGTACGAGTAGTCGAGGCGACGGGTCTCGGCCTCGTCGACGTTGGGCACGCCGGCCGAGAAGTCGTCGTTGCCGATGCCGAGCGCCTTCGACCAGACGTAGAAGAACGAGAACATGAACCCGTTGTCGTACCGGCGGTTGATGCCGGTCTGCAGCGAGTGGTAGTTCGAGTAGCCGTCGTAGCCCCAGTAGCGGATGTTGCCGTAGCCGGGGTACGGGCGCAGCAGGTCGAGCGGCAGCGCCGTGGCGCCGGGCACGGTGCTGGCCGCGCGCGTCGGATCCTGGTTCTGCGGCAGGAACGCGGCGCCGCGTGGCACGGCGTTGATCTGCACCTGGCGCAGCAGGTTCTCCGACTTGGACCCGACGTAGGCCAGGTCGAACATGAAGTTGCGGAACAGCTTGCGCTGCATGCCGAGGTTCCACTGCATCACGCGCGGCGGCACGAAGTCGTACGCCGTCGGGTTCATGGCGAGCACCGGGTTCGGATCGCCACCGGATCCGGTGAGCTCCTGCAGGCGGCCCCACTGCAGCGTGGAGTTCAGCACGCCCGGCGCGTTGGCAATCATGTCGAACACCATGTTGCCCTGCGGCCGGTCGTAGAAGATGCCCCAGCCGCCGCGCATGATGGTGACGGCCTCACCCGTGAAGTCGTAGACGAAGCCGACGCGCGGCGACACCATGAACGCGCTGCCGTCCTGCAGCTCGGGGTTGATCCCCTGGCCGGCCTGGAAGGCGCCGTTGAAGCGATCCGAGTCGGGCGTCAGCCGGCCGATGAACCGCTGGTCCACCGTGTTGCCGAGCGTGGGGGTGGCGCCGGCCGCGACCAGCCGGGGGTCCATGCCACGCCGGTTCGCGCCGCTGCAGGGGTACGCGCCGATGCAGACCGGGCGGTACAGCTGCGCGGCCGCCGAGGCGTTCCACTGGTCGGGCAGGAAGTTGGAGGCCTGCTCGGTGTGGTCCCACTGCGGCGTGAGGTAGTAGAAGCGCACGCCGTAGTCGAGCGTGAGCTTCCGGCCCGCGCGCCAGTTGTCCTGCACGTAGAACTCGAAGTTCGTGTACCGCCACTCGGGAATCGCGAACTTGTTGGCCTGCGTGTAGGTGTTGAACACGCCGAGCGCCGCGTTGGCGTAGCCGTAGCCCGAGTCGAACGGGTTGTTGGCGTCGTCGGCGAAGTTGATGGTGCCGTTGAAGCTCGCGAAGATGCTCTGCGGCTTGTAGCTGTTCTGGTAGTAGATGCCCGCCTTCGAGTTGTGCGAGCCCCACACCTTCGTGATGTTGGCCACCACGTCGTGCGTGATGTTCTCGTTGGTGAACGGGCCGCGGTCGGTCTGGTACTGCCCGGCGTTGGCCGTGCGGCCGCCGCGGAACTGGAACCACGGCACGTAGTCGCCCTGCACGGCGTCGGGGAACAGATACGGCAGGCCGGCCGTGCCGGCGGTGGCACGGCGCAGCGAGTCGAGCTGCAGCTCGTAGTTGAGCGAGTTGTGCGCGCGGCCCCAGCTCAGTTCCACCGAGGTCGTGTTGTTGATGACACCCGTGGCGGAGAGCATCACGTTGCCGCCCGGGTTCTTGAAGAGCACCGGCGTCGGCAGCTCGTTGCTGCCGTTGCCCGCCCAGGTGGTGCCGTACGCCTGCAGCAGGTCCTGCGTCGTCTTCATGTAGCGACCCGTGATGCGCCACTTGTCGGTCGCCTGGTAGTCCATGCGCAGCAGGTCCTCACGCCGGGGGTTGCTGTTGGGGTCCTGGCTCGTGAAGTTCAGGCCGGCGCCGGCGCCTGTCAGATTCGGCTGTGGGTAGATCCCGAGCACGGCCAGACCGGGCTGGTAGAGGCGGTTCTGCGGGATGCGGCCGAGCACGCCGCCGTCTGCGAAGCAGCCACGCGTGTCGGTCGGGCCGCAGGGCAGGCCCGTCGTGTAGTCGCGGATGTAGGGCCACGGGTTGCCACTGGCGTCCACGCTCTGCGAGAAGTCGCCGCGGCGCTCGAGGGCGGTCGGCACGCGCGCCTGCCGCTCGGCGGCCGGCTCGGTGCGGCGCTGGTGTTCCTGGCTGAAGAAGAAGAACAGCTTGCGCTTGTCCTCGTTGAACCCCGGGAAGAACACGGGGCCGCCGATGGTGTAGCCGGCGTCGTTGCGCGACGTCTTCGGCTTGGGAATCTCGGGCGTCACGCGCTTGTTGGTCCAGGTGTTCGCGTTCCACTCGGAACGGCGTCCATACCAGTAACCCGATCCGTGGAACTCGCGCGATCCGCTCTTGGTCACCACCTGGATCTGCGCGCCTGTCGCGCGCCCGTACTCGGCGGCGTACGAGTTGGTGAGCACCTTGAACTCGGCGACCGAGTCGATGTTGGTGGTCGCCATGTTGCCGCCGTTGTTGCCGGTGTCGATGTTGGCGACGCCGTCGATCGTGACGTTGTTCGAGTTCTGGCGCATGCCGTTGACGGTGAAGCCATCGGCCGCGCCGATCTCGCCGACGCCGTTGGCCTGCGGCACCGCCCCAGGCACGAGCATCGCGAAGTTGAAGATCTGGCGCCCGTTGTTGGCGATGTTGGTGAGCGCGGCGTTCTCGAGCGTGTACGACCGCTCGCCGTTGGTGGTCTGCAGTTCGCTGACGCGGCTCGAGACCGTCACCTCCTCCGACATCTGGCCCACCGACAGCGCCAGCGGCGGCAGCGTGAGGCGGTCGTTGGCGTTGACCCCGAGGTTGGTCTGTTCCAGGGTCTTGAAGCCCTGCAACTCCGCCTTCAGCGCGTAGGTGTCGGGACGGACGATGGCAAAGACGAAGCGTCCTTGCTCGTCGGTCGTCGTGGTCAGGACGTTGCCCTGGCTGCGACTGGTCAGCGTGACGACGACGCCGGGCAGCATGCCGCCCTGTTCGTCCTGCACGCTTCCGGAGACCGACGCACTCGTGGTTTGCGCTCGGCTCTCCGAGACCAGCCCCAGGGCAAGGAGACCCGCGAGCGTCACGCGCGCGAGTCCTTGGAGCCTTCGGTCGAAGGACATGCAACCCCTCCTCGCATCGCGCTGCGATGCAGGTTCGACTCACAATGGGACTAAACGCCGACGATAAAGCCACGGATTGACGTCCGTGTCAAGTGGCAAGACAGACACGGCCGGGATGGACACCAAAGGTCGGACCACATCAGAACGCAGAACGCAGAACGCAGAACGCCGAAGGCCGAACGCCGAAGGCCGAGCGCCGTAAGAGCTGAGGTAGGGCGCTGGCTCCGACCGCGCCCTACCTGTAGGCCTTGACCAGTTCCAGCGCGATGGGGTGCGTCGGGTTGCGCTGGAGCAGGCGCTCCAGCACCGCCAGGCCTTCCGCGGTCCGGCCAGCCGCCAGGTGCAGCTTGGCCAGCGTGACGTACGTGCCTTCGAACCCGGGCGCGGCCGCCAGTTGCGCCTGCAGCACTGCGAGCGCCTCGGCTTCCGCGCCGCGCGCCACCAGCACGAGCGCCAGGTTGTTGGCCGCCTCGCCATAGACCTCGCGCCGCGCCAGGGCCTCGCGGAAGTACCGCTCGGCCGCCGCCAGATCGCCAGCGCGCCCGAGCAGCAACCCGAGATTGTTGAGGGCTTCGGGGAAGTCGGGCTGCAACGCGAGCGCCCGCTCGTACAGCGTGCGGGCCTCTCCCGCCTGGCCCGTCAACAGCAGCGCGTAGCCCAGGTTGTTCAGCGCGTCGGGGTAGTCGGGCATGGCGGCCAGCGCCTGCCGGAACCGCGCGATGGCCCCCTCGAGGTCGCCGGCCTGCGCCTGGAGCGTGCCGAGGTCGTTGTGCGCCTCGGCCATCGATGGATCGAGAGCCAGGGCGCGCTCGAACGCCGCGCGCGCTCGCGCAGGCTCGCCGGTCTTCTCGAGCAGCGTGCCGAGTCGGTAGAGTGTCGCGGCGGTCGGGCTCGCGGTGGACGCCCGCTCGAGCGCCTCGACGGCGGGGGCGTCGAGGCCTTCCTCAATCAACTCGCGCGCCAGCGGCACGTGGTTCCGCGGTCCGAGGGGCGCGATGAAGCGGCCCGGGAAGGGCAGGGCGCGTGAGAGGCGCGAGATGTGGTCCGTGGGCAGAGGAGTCCGCGCGGCCTCCACCAGCGACGGGATGTCGGCTGCGCCACGCCACACCCGCGTGATGCGGCCCTCCGCGTCCACGAGCAGCGTGGTGGGTAGGGGCATGGCTGGCCGGTTCATGAACAGGTGTCGGTACACGAGGGCCCACGTCAGCGCGAGGTCGCGGCTCGCATGCACCACCGGAAGCCCGGGGGGCGCCGCAGCACGCACGGCCGCACCGGCGTCGGGGCCGTCCACGGCGATCGCCAGCACCCCGATCCCCGCGGCGTCGAGGGTGCGACGGCCCTCGGCCAGCCGCGCGACGAACCGGCGCGCCTCCGCCGCCGAGGCCTGCCAGAACGCCAGCACGGCGGGCTTGCCCTTCAGCGCCTGGAGCGACCGCATGGTGCCCGCCAGATCCGGGTGCGAGAACTCCGGTGCCGGAAACGGGTCGTACAGCCACGTCGCGACGGGCAGGCTCGCGCTGGTCGCCGGGCCCTGATCGGCGACCGCGGGGGCGTGGCGTCGGACGATCGGCTCCCCCTCGAGCCGACCGCCCTCCACGAGCCGATACCGCATGTTGGCCGAGACGTCGGTGAAGGTCTGCCGCGTCCCCGATGGCCACACGACGTCGAGCGACCGCACCTGCCGATCGCCGAGGCCGACCAGGATCTCGCGCGAATGCTGCGAGAGGAACCCGCGCGCCGTGTGCACCACCCGCACCAGCGGGCCGGCGTCGGTCTCGACACGCACGCGCGCCCCAATCGCATCACGGTTGCTCGTGGTGCCCGTGAGACGGATCGCCAGCACGCGCCGCGCCGGGTGCTCGTTGCGGAACAGGCGCAACTGCGGCGCCTGCCGCGCGGCCATCACGGCGAGGTCGGGGTCGCCATCGCGATCGAGGTCGAGTGCGGCAAAGGCTCGGCCATCCTGATCGAGGTCCAGCCCGCTCGCCCCCGAGACCTCGTCGAATCGCCCATGGCCGTCGTTGCGCAACAGGACGTTGCGCTGGCGGCTCGCGATCGAGCCGTGCACGAGCAGGCTGTTCATCGCCCGCCACGCCTCGTCGTAGGGCGTGCCCTTCACGCGGCTGAGGGGGGAGCGGGCCACCACCTGGCGCCAGAAGAAGCCCTCGAGGTCACGGCCGGCCGACGGCCCCGTCCGCGTGAGCATGCCGTTGGCCACGTACAGGTCCTGGTGGCCGTCGCTGTCCACGTCCACGGCGTCCGAGGACCACGCCCAGCGCCCCATCGACGCGCCGGCCCCGATCGTCACGTCCTCGAACGTGCCGTCCCCTCTGTTGCGGAAGAGGGCATTGCCTCGCGCGTGCCGACGATACTGCGCCCGGACGTCGGGTGGTGCGGCGGGCAGGAAGCGCGAATCGGCCGTGACCCGCTGACCCGGGGCGGCCCACATGTTGCCCGCGTAGATGTCGAGGCGCCCGTCGTTGTCGTAGTCCACGAACGTCGCGCTCATGCCCGCGCCGTGGTCCAGCACGCCGGCCTTCGCGGCCACGTCCTCGAAGCGCACGCGCCCGTCGGCCTGCCTGCCGAGGTTCCGATACAGGTTCTTGGTGCCGAAGTCGTTGGCCACGAAGAGGTCGGGCCAGCCGTCCTCGTCGTAGTCGGCCCAGGCCGCCGCGAAGTGATAGCGGTCGTTGCCCTCGTCGAGCCCGACCTCGCGCGTCACGTCCACGAAGCGGCCGCGGCCGTCGTTGCGGAAGAGCACGCCCGGCGGGCCGTTGCGTGCGTCGTGGTAGGGCATGGGCGTGCCCGCCTTGTCGTCGCCCGCGCCGAAGAAGTACGAGTACACCGACAGATACGCGTCGAGGAAACCGTCGCGATCGAAGTCGGCCATCGTCACGCCGGTCAGCACACCCTGCAGGGGGCTCGCGAAGGTGAACGCCTCCTCGACCACCTCGTAGCGTCCGCGGCCGTCGTTGCGCAGCAGCAGCGGCTGCACGCTCGTGGCGATCACGAGATCCTGGTCGCCGTCGTTGTCCACGTCGGCAAACAGCGGCTGCGCCGAGTCGTCCAGCAGGCCGGCGCCCGACGCCTCCGTGATGTCCTCGAAGGTGCCATCACCCCGTGCGCGCAGCAGTCGGTTCGGCAGGCCAGACGGCTGCGCGACGTAGAGGTCCTCGAGGCCGTCGCCGTCGGCGTCGCCCACGGCCACGCCGTGGTGCCCGTTGGAGTCGCGCGTGATGACCGAGTCCATCGTGGCGTTCCACGCGTCGAGCGGCGCGGTCAACTGCCGACGGAACGCGTCGGTCGCGCCGAGGCTGGCCGCGGTGATCTCCGTGAACAGCGGACGCAGCGCGCGCGCGGTGACCGACGACCCCGCAGTCCACGCCGTCATCTGCCAGCCGGCGGCCTCTGTCCGCCACGTCGTCTGCCAGGTGCCCACGTACGATCCCCTGGCGCCCGCCGCGGTCGCACCGGCGATCTCGGCCCGCACCGTGGCCCGCACCTCGGAGGGGCCCGTACGCTCGATCGCCGTCACCTCGAACTCGGTCACCCGCACCGGCCCGAGTCGTGTCGCGAGCCGCCGCAGGTCCTCGAGACACGCCGACGCCTCGCGATCCGCCTCCCGCGAATCGCCGCCCTCGTCTCGCTGAATCTCGAGGGCGGGACCTCCCGCCGTGGCCTCGCTCGCGGCCCAGACCCTGCCGCCCCGGAAGCCCGGAGCGAACAGCACACCGGGGCTCGCGCTCCGTGCGGCGCCGGCCGCGAGCCAGTCGCCGAGGACCCGCAAGCGAGCCTCGACGATGGCGGCGTCGCGTTCGGAGTCGAACGTGTCGCCGGCGGGATCCACGTGGGCCAGGAACGGCGCGAGGCTCTCGGGCGTCGTCAGGGGCGGCGCGAACACCGGCGTGGAGGGTTGCGGTCCCTGTGTCGTCGCCGGAGGCGCCAGCGCGCCGGCCGCGCCCACGGCCAGCACCGCGAGCAATCCGCGCACCAGCAGTGGCGGCGTCATCGCCTGCCCTCGGTCGGCACCCGCGACGAGGGTCCCGGGGTGAGCGTGTGGTAGCGGTCCGGCGCCAGGTCCCGCCAGCGGTGCCGTTCGCCTCCCGGCAGGCGGATCTCGACGGTCACGGGGCCGTCGTGCACGCCGAGACCGAACAGGCTCCGCAGATCACCCTGCGACAGGTAACTGCCACCTGACCTGACCTCACGCACCTGGACGCCACTCCTCGTCGTCACGGTGACGCGCGCCCCGATGCCGAAGCGATTGCCCGACGATTGCGCGAGGGCCACGCCGATCCAGTGGTGCCCCGTGCGCTGGCGGTTCTCGAGCACGGTCGGGGTGTCGTCCATGTTGACCACCACCACGTCGGGGTCGCCGTCGTTGTCGAGGTCGCCGACGGCGAGTCCTCGGCTCACCTTCTGCACCTGCAGCCCGGGTCCTGCCGAGGCAGACACGTCCACGAACGTCCCGCCCCTGTTCAGCAGCACCTGGTTCCGTTGCGCGAACGTCTCCCCGAGCTGCGGATGGTCGCCGACGTCGGCGAAGATGTGGCCGTTGGCGACCACCAGATCAGGCCGACCGTCGAGGTCGAGGTCGGCAAACGCCACGCCCCACCCCATCCGCTCGAACGTGGCCGTCCCCAGGCCGGCCGCGAGGCTGGCGTCCTCGAAGAGTCCGCCCCCGAGGTTGCGATAGATCGTGTTGCGATCGTGGGCGAAGGCCGTCAGCGTGAGGTCCATGCGGCCGTCGCCGTCCGCGTCGCCCGCGTCCACGCCCATGCCGGCCTGGGCCCGCGCCTCGGCGTTGACGGCGACCCCGGCGAGCAGGCCGACACTCTCGAATCGCCCGTCGCCCCGGTTGCGGTAGAGGAAGTTCGGGTTCGAGTCGTTGGCCACGAACAGGTCCACGTGCCCATCGTCGTCCACGTCGGTGGTCACGACGCCGAACCCGTAGGCTCGCGCGGGATCTGCCAGTCCATGCGCCTCGGTGGCTTCCACGAAGCGGCCTCCGCCGACGTTCTCGAAGAACAGGTCCGACTCGCCGGGCAGCCCGGCCGGCCCCACCATCACCATCGGGCCGTTGCGCCAGCGTCGCGTGCGCTGCGCACGCAGCAGGTCGTCCCAGGTCGTGGACACGTAACGGGCCACGTACAGATCGAGGTCGCCGTCGGCGTCCACGTCCACGAAGGCGCAGCCCGTGCTCCAGCCGCCCGCTGCCACTCCGGCGCGGCCGGCGATCTCCTCGAAGGTCCCGTCTCCCCGATTGCGATAGAGGAAATTGGGCCCCCAGTTGGTCACGTAGAGGTCGATGCGCCCGTCGCCGTCCACGTCGCCCGCGCACACGCCGTTGCCCCACGAGGCGCCATCCACGCCCGCCTGCGCCGAGACGTCCTCGAACGTCCAGTTGCCACGGTTCCGATACAGCGCGTTGCGGTGGGCAATCCGCTCGCGCGACGCGGTCAACTGCGCGGCGGTCACCAGGTAGACGTCGAGCCACCCGTCGCCGTCGTAGTCCACGAGCGCCACCCCGTTGCCGGCCGATTCGAGGATGTGGTCCTTCGTCGGCCCGCCGGCCCAGGTCCTGGCGGGCAACGTCACACGCTCGTCGAACGTGACCGGCGACGCGATGGCGCGCGGGGCGGCGACCGGGGCGGCCGGCGCCGGTCCCATGGCCGAGGCATGTCCCCCGCCGACGGGTTCGCTCGGACGCGACTGGCTGTAGCTGCCCTCGAACGACAGTCCGAGGGCCACGTCGCCGCCGAGCGCCGCACGCACGCGACCGAGCAGCGCGCGGATCGTCGCGCCGTCGACCTTCCGGTCGATGCGCGCCGACGTCAGGGCCAGACGGTCGGCGTCGGCCAGCGCGCGGTCCGCGAGCAGGTTGTCGATCCGCCGTGCCGCGTCGCGCAGCGCGCCCCGAAGGTCGGCCGCGAGCGCGGCTCCTGCGGGCGCCGCCACGGGTGGATCCGACGCCAGTTCCTCGAGCCGTCGCGCCAGGTCGGCCAACGCCGTGCGCGCCTCGGTCGTCGGTGTCTCCGCCGCCTCGGCCCGCGCGAGCCGGGCGTCGGCGTCGCGCAGCACGCCGACGATCGAGAGCCGGTCACCAGGCCCGGGCGCCTGCCTCGTCGTCTCCGCGGTCGCATCGCGGGGGCCGGTCGCGAACCCGAAGGGCTGGGTGACCACCCAGGCGAGGGTCGCGAGGGCGACAAGGCCTCTTCGAGCGACGACTGGCTGGATCCGCGGGCCGGAGATTTGGATCCCTCTTGTCACGATTGTTTCATTCTGGCCCATAATCGCGGCACCCCGGAGTGGTGTCGCGATTCCGCGTCCAACGGCCGCTGCCGGGGCCCGCGACCATGCGCCGCATCAGCCCGACGGATTTCCGGATCGCCCACCGCGGCACGTCGCGCGAGATCAACCGCCAGATCGCGTTGAACCTCGTGCGTACGCGCCAGCCGATCTCACGCGCGGAGCTCGCGCGCCTGATGGGCGTCCGCCGTGGTGCCATCAGCCGCATCGTGCAGGACCTGCTCGACACCGGACAGGTCTTCGAGGGCGCCAAGGGCGAGAGCAAGCGGGGGCGCAAGCCGCAGCACCTCTACATCGAGACCCGACAGCGGTGCGCCGTGGCCGTGGACATCAGCGCGAGTCGCACGCTCGTGCAGGTCACCGATCTGCTGGGGCAGCCACTGCTGCCCACCGAAGAGGTGATTCCACCGGCCGAGCCCACCGAGCTGATTCGCCAGCTGGCCGATCGCATCACGGCGCTGCTCGCGGCGCATCCCGAGGTCGGTCAGTGCCTGGGCGTGGGCGTCGCGATTGCCGGCGTGGTCGATCCCGTGCAGGGACGCCTCCGGACGGCGCCGACGCTCGGCTGGCACGACGTGGATCTGCGCGGGCCGCTCGAAGAGGCCCTCGATCTGCCGGTCGTCGTCGAGAACTCGGTGAAGGCGTGTGTGCTCGCGCAGGTCTGGGCCGTGGGCGGCGCGGCGCCCGATGAAGGCCCCGTGGTGTTCGTGAACGCATCCGACGGCGTGGGCGTGGGCATCGCGGTAGACGGACAGCTCATGCGCGGCGCGCACAACAGCGCCGGCGAGTTCGGCCACGTGCCCATCACGCCCGACGGCCCTCGCTGCGCGTGCGGGCAGCGGGGCTGCTGGGAGGTGTACGTCTCGGTCGGCGCGACGGTGGCCCGCTACCTCGGTGCCGACCTGTCATGGCCGGGTTCGGCCGGGCGGCCGCGTGTGCCGGTCGCCACCATCGTGGAACGCGCCCGTGCCGGCGAGGCGCGGGCCCTCGAGACGCTGGCCGAGACCGGGGCCTACATCGGGCGCGGGCTGGCGTTGATCATGAAGGCAATCGAACCGGTGCGCATCTACATGAGCGGGGAGATCACCGAAGGCTGGGAGTTCGCCCTCCCCGAGGTGCGCCGCGTGATGCAGGAGGCCGCACTGATTCCCGAGGCGGCCACCTGCGAGATCGTCGTCGTGCCCCTCGCCGACCACCCGCGCCTGCGCGGCGCCGTCGCCCTCGTGACCAGCCCGGAGTTCGCTGCGCCCGTCGTGGCGTAGGAACCACGAATACTGACAGTTCAGAATTCACAGTTCAGAATTCACAGTTCAGAGTTCAGGGATCGACCGGGGCAGCGTCGCAGGTCGAACCGTCGGTTCCGTCGTACACTGCCGCCGTCCACCTTTCCGCACGAGACAACCGGCCAGAGGGACAGCGGCCTTGGCTGACGAGTCGGCATCGACGTCGCGCGTCGTACGGTTCGGAGCGTTTCAGCTGGACGTGCGGTCAGGTGAACTCGTCGGAAGCGGGCACCGCCAGATCCTCCCGGACCAGCCACTGAGGATTCTCGCGCTCCTGCTGCAGCGCCCGGGCGAGGTCGTGCTGCGAGACGAACTGCGCCAGCAACTCTGGTTCCGAAACGTTCGTCGACTTCGAGCACGGGCTGAACGCGGCGGTCAAGCGCCTGCGCGTCGCGCTGGGCGACTCGGCCGACGCGCCGCGTTACATCGAGACCGTGCCTCGGCGGGGATATCGGCTCATCGCACCCGTGATCGGCTCCGTCTCTCCGCCCCGGGACGCGCCTCTCGCCTCCGTCACGGTGCCGGGGCTCCCTGCGGCGGACCCTCGGTCCGTGAACCGCATACCTGACGAGGGATCGGGTGCCAGTACACGATGGTCGCGGCGCAGGGCGTCCATGGCCCTGGTCACAGGCCTGACGACAGCCGTGGTGATCCTGGCGGCAGTCGCGGTTGCGCACTACGTACGGGCGCGCGGGCGTGAGGCAGATGGTGGACCGACACCACGCATCCGATCCATTGCCGTACTCCCGTTCGAGGACCTGTCGGCGGCCAAGACCGATGTGCACTATGCCGACGGGCTGATCGAGGCGCTGATTACCGAACTCAGCACGCTCGAGGGCTTCGAGAAGGTCATCGGCCGCCAGTCCGTCGCGCGTTTCAGGGCGTCGCCGGTGCCCATTCGAGACGCCGCGCGCGTGCTTGGCGTCGACGCGATCGTCACGGCCGCCATCCTGCGGTCAGCCGGTCGCCTACGTGTCACGGCGCGGCTGGTCGATGGCGTCACGGAGCGTCATCTCTGGGCCGCGACGTACGAACGCCCCGACGCGGCCGCCTTCGACGCCTACATCGCGGGCCGGCAGGCGGTCCACGATGGACCGCCGGGCGCGCTGCGAGCGGTCGGGCACTTCGAGACGGCGATTGCGCTGGACCCCGAGTTCGCGCCCGCGCACGCGGCGTTGGCAGACGCGCTGTGGATCACCTCGATGTTCGAGACAGCGCCGAGTGACGTCTACCGGCGGGGACGAACGGCGGCCGCACGGGCGATCGCCCTCGACACTGACGGCTCAGAATCGACAATTCACAATTCAGGATCGAGCGGGAACGGCGTGAGGCCCGTCGGCCGACCGCACGTCCATTGCGGCACGCCCGACCTGCACACGCTGTTGGCCGAGAACCACGATCGTGACTCCCGGTCGAACGGCCTGGGTCTCCCGGCATCGTGAATCCTGCATCGAGCACCGGCAGAGACCTGCTGACCTGCCTCCCGGCAGACCCCGCATCGTGAACTGTCGATGCCGAACTGTCCGAGCCCCCCTTCATTCTGAACGCTGAATTCTCAACTGTTGTCTGGCTACGGTCTTCCCGGCTTGTCCATCCACATCCCGAGCATGCCGTACAGGTTGATCAGGTGCCGGTCGAGCAGGCGCTCACCCGTGCCGACCTCGACGCGCGTGCTGGCGTCGGCGCCGTAGCCGCCGTGCGCGGCCGTTCGCAGGTCGGGGATGTAGCCGGCCCACGGCCCACCGGCGCTGTGCGTGTAGCCGTAGAACAGCGGCACCGGCACCTCGGCGCGCGCCTTCCACTCCGACTGAATCCGGTGCATCACCTCGCCGGGGAACGCCGCGATCGCGACGGTCCGGTCGATCAGCACGGTGGTGATGCCGATGTCGATCGCCTGCGTGGGATCCCAGCGGTCCTTCACGGTGACGGTTTCGCTCCGGGCCGTGATGCCGCCGGCGCCGACGGGCACCGTCGATGCGCGGCGATTGGCACGCACGACCTCCTCGGCGAGCGTCGTACCCATCGCCTGCACGACGCCGAAGTCGCGCGCCTCGTCGCCCGACCGTGCCATGAAGAGCGGGTTGATGTCGCCCGCTCCGCCCTGCACGAACATCACCTGCACGCCCGGCACGGCCGCTTCGACGGTCGATTGCAGCACGCCGGGATAGTCTGCCGAGATCTTGCAGTTGGTCGGACCGAGCACCACGGCGTGTGCGGCATAGTGCACGAGCAGCGCGCGCGGGGCGCCGTCGGCGCCATCGACGCGCAGCAGCACGAACTCCGGGTCCACCGGTCCGTACGGGATCCGCTCGAGGTTGTCGAACAGCGCACGCGTCCGCCCGTCGTCGCGCGGTAGCAGCCGGTTGTAGCCCAGTTGCACCGAGCCGCGGGCCACGCGCAGTGTGGCGGGCGCCATCGACCGCGAAGCCTGCTCGATCGCACCGAGAATCCTGTCCTCGACCTCGGCGAGATAGGCCCTGGCCGCGTCACTGGTCACCGGGGCGCTGCCGTAGGGCAGGAACGCCGGCGCCGAGTGGGTGTGCGACGCGGCGAGCAGCACCACCGGGATGCCGAAGCGCGACGCGGCCTCCTGCCGCACCCGATCCGACACCATGCTCCCGAGATCCATCGTCACGATGGCCAGGCGCGAGCCACCGGACTCGAGCACCAGGGCCTTGGCGAACAACGGATCGTGCACGCCGTTGGACGGCCCGCACTTGCGGTTGGCATAGCCGTACATGGGCATCGAGCCCGAGGGCGTGATGTCCACGCGGGCGACACCGGCCCGCAACTCGGCCCACGCGGTGGTCGCGTGCAGCAGGACCACCAGGAACACGGCAATACGCATGGTCTCGACTCCGATGTCCGGGATTCTATTCCCTGGCTCACTTGCGTGGGCTCAGGCTCGGGGCTCAAGGCTCAGAGATCTCGTCGTGGGTGTGGGTGGTGGCGCTACCCGGGATCGACGGGCGTGCGCCCGACACGCTCCGTGGGCGCGGACACGGCGTCGGACCATCGGCGGTACACGAGGCGGGCCGTGCCGAGTTCGATGACGTCGCCGTCGGCCAGCAGGCGAGGACCGGTCACCGGCTCCCCCCCCACGAACGTGCCGTTGCTGGACTGCAGATCGACGATCCGCCCCCCCTCGGCGTCCACGTCGATGCGCGCGTGCCGGCGCGACACCCCCGAGGCCTCGATCCACACCGCGCAGCGCGGGTCGCGGCCGACGACGTTCTCGCCCGGCGCCAGTGTCACCGGCCGTCCGTCGCGCACCAGCCAGCACGACACCGGCCCCGGCTGTTGCGGTCGCGGGCTGCTGGTGTCGCCGACGAGGCGGGCGTCGCCACTGAAGGCATAGCCCACCCGGTGCACCGTGCGGATGAATCGCGGCTGGCGGGGATCGTCGCGCAGGCCGTGCCGGATCTCGGCCACCACCACGCTCAGGCTCGCGTCGCCGACGTGCGTGTCGGGCCAGATCCGGTCGAGGATCTCGGCCTTGCCGGCGACGGCAGGCGCGCGCTCGAGCAGGAGCTGGAGCAGGTCGAATGCCTTGGGCGACAGGTGCACGCGCACGCCCGACTCGAGCAGTTCGCGGGTCTCGGCATCGAAGAGGAACGGACCGAAGGCGAGCTTCATGTGGGCTGCGGATTCCTTGGCATTCCCTTGGGACTTCGTCGCGAGGTCCGGTGCATAGTACCCGACGGGCGACATGCAGCGCGGCATGGGGAGTGGCAGGGCACCGAGCGGGCGGAAGATCTGGGACGCGGTCCGGGAGGAGCTCGTGCTCAACCTGTACCCCCTGCCCTTCAGCACGCTCGCACCGCGGCTCTACCACGTCTATCTGCACCCGGAGGACTTCGCCCAGATCGAGGGTGTGGCGCCGCGCGTGGTGGCCGAGATTCGCGACGCGCTCACCCGCGAGGTGGCCCGCATCAACCGCGGCCGCGCGCGTCCGGTGCGGGCCCTCGTGTCGCGGCTCCTCGACCGCGATCCGCTGCCGCCCATCGAGGTGCCGCCCGCCGGCTGGGACGTCCACATCCGCCCCGACGCCGACAACGAACTGACGCGGGGCCAGCTCGGCATCGTGTCGATCCTGGCCATGCCTGCACCTCCGGAGTACGCGGGGACGCCCACCACCAGGATCGTGCGGACCGTCGTGGGCGAGTCGGGCCGGTCGTCCACCGTGCGCGACGTGCCACAGGATGTCGCGGCGTCAGCCATCACCGCCGTGCCGGCGCCGACGGCGGCCGACGTCGTGCGGCCCGGTGCGCCACACGAGCCGCGCGACCGCGCGCGCCTGACCTACACCGACGACCAGGGGCCGCACGTCTTCGTGATGCGCAAGGACAGCGTGTCGATTGGCCGCGGGGGCAGCGCCGCCTGGGTGGACGTGCAGGTGATCACCGGATCGCGCGTGTCGCGCGAACACGTGCGCATCCGCGTCGACGCCGACGGGCGCTTCTTCGCGCAGGACGTCAGCCTCTGGGGGACGACCGTGGACGACGTGCCGGTGCCCGCGGCGCTGAAGGGTCCCGAAGGCGTGGCCCAGCCGGGCGCCGAGCATCCGCTGCCACCACGCGCGCGCATCGGCCTGGCCGGGGCGATCACCATCGAGTTCGAGGCGTTGTGATGGCCTTCGGCGCGCTCCACCTCGTGTTCCTGTGCGCGCTCGTCTGCGGCGTCGCGTGGCTCGCGTGGCTGGCACGGGTGTTCGACCATGAATGAGATGGTCGCGCCGCACGCCCTGGCGGCCGCCGCGCGCAGCGACAAGGGCCGGGTGCGCGGCAACAACGAGGACGTGCCCATCTTCGATGCCGCCCGCGGCATCTTCGGCGTCGTCGACGGCGTGGGAGGGCAGGCCGCTGGTGAACTCGCCGCGACCATCGCCCGCGACGTGATCCTGCAACGGCTCGCGCGCCCGCTCGGCACCCCGGCCGAACGCGTCCGCGAGGCCATCGCGATTGCCAACAACGAGATCGTGCGGCGCGCAGGTTCGTCGCCGGAACTCGCGGGGATGACGTGCGTGGTCACCCTCGCCGCCGTGGCCGATGGCCGGCTCACCGTGGGCCACGTCGGTGACACGCGTCTCTACAAGCTGCGCGCGGGTGGCATGGTCAAGCTCACCCACGACCACTCGCCCGTGGGCGAACGCGAGGACGCGGGCGAACTGGGCGAGGCCGAGGCGATGCGTCATCCGCGCCGGCACGAGGTGTACCGCGACGTCGGCAGCCTGCCGCGCGACAAGGACGATGACGAGTTCGTGGACGTGGTCGAGGACGCCCTCGAGGAGGACGCTGCCCTGCTGATCTGCAGCGACGGCCTCACCGACATGATCACCACTGCGGCCATCGACGCGATCGTGCGTGCGCACGCCGGCGACCCGCAGGCCGTGGTCGATGCCCTGGTCGATGCGGCCAACGAAGCCGGTGGTCGCGACAACGTCACGGTGGTCTACGCCGAAGGTCCCCGATTTGCCGCGACCGTCGGCGCCGCATCCTCCGAGCCGCGTCCCGGCCGCGTGCGGCGGGCCGTGCGTGCCGCCGCCGCCAGTCGCCTCGCGTGGTTCGTCGCGGGCGCGGCACTCGGCCTGTGCGCTGCCCTGGCCCTCACGTGGCGCATGGCCGAAGCCGACGTTCCCGGGCCACGTATCCTCGTGGTGTCACCCCCAGGCACACCCGAACGGGGCTCGCTCGCTGCGGCACTGGCCGAGGCGCGCGCGGGAGACGTCGTTCGCCTCGAACCCGGCACCTACGCCGAGCGCGTGACGGTGCCAGACGGCGTGTCGCTCACGGCGCGCGTGGCGGGATCGGCCGTGTTCGCGCGCGCCGATCCGGCGGTGCCCGGCGAGGCCGACTGGGTGGCGGTCACCGCGACAGGCGAGTCTGGCGGCGTCGTATCGGGCATCCGCATCGTCTCGTCGCCCGAACGACCCGTGGCGGTCGGCATCCGCGTCGTGGGACACGGGCGCACCATCGCACTCGTGGAGACCGAGGGCACGCTGCGGGCCGGCGTCGAACTGGCTGCCGACTCGTCGTCTGCCCTGCACGGCAGTCGCTTCCTGTCGGCAGGGCCCGCCGTGGTGCTGTCGGCTGGCAGCTCGCTCGACGTGACGGGCAGCCTCTTCAGGCGCAGGTCGCCTGCCATGGCCGCGGGTACGCGGTCGCCTCGACCGACCGAGCCCGCCATTGCGCTCGGCGACGACGCCCGGGTCGTGGTTCGCCACAGCGTGTTCACGGGATTCGGTCCCGACCCCGTGCCGGGGCTGGCCGCCGACGCGCGGGAACACCTGCGCGCCGACAACGTCGTAGTGTCGGCAGACCCTTCGATCCCTCGCTGACGCAGACGCGCACCATGCCCTGGCACGTGGCCGGTTACGAGACGGATGCAGACAAGCCCTTCGATCAGGGCAGTTTCGGCACGGTGTGGCTTGCGCGCCGCACGACGGACGGCGCCCGCGTGGCGCTCAAACTCGTGCTGCGCGACCATGCCGCCGACGCGGCCGAGCGAATCGAAGCCGAGCGCCGTGGCGCAATGCTGCAGCGGAGCTTCCACGACGCTCACGGCATGGTGCCGGCCGTCTACGACATCGGCCACGACCGCGACGGCGACCTGTTCATCGCGATGGAGTTCGTGGAAGGCGGCGCCCTGGCGGACGCGCTCGCGCGCGGTCCGCTGCCCGCTGACGTCGCCGCGCGGCATGCGCTCGCCATCTGCCGGTTCCTCGAGAAGGCTCACTGCTTCTCGACGACGATCGAGGGCGAACGCTACGACCGGCTCGTCCACGCCGACCTCAAGCCCGGGCACATCTTCCTGCGCGGGGCGACCGACGTCATCGTGCTCGACTTCGGCATCGCGAAGGCCCTGCACAAGGCCACCCCGCTCACCACCAACAACTGGGGGACGTCGGCCTACATGTCGCCGGAGCGCCTGCTCGACGGCCGCGTGGACGAGTACGTGGACTTCTGGTCGCTCGGCGTCATCCTCTACGAGATGCTCGCCGGACACCGGCCGTATCGGCAGTTGCAGGCGCCGGCGTTGAAGCCCGCGCTCGAACGCGCCATCCGGCACAATGCACCGCGCGAGGCACTCCCGTCACCGGTGCCCCCGGGCCTCGCCGCGGTCGTCGACAAGCTGCTGGCCTATCAGCCCGAGCGGCGCTATCCCACCGCCGCCGCGATTGCCGACGACCTGCAGGCCTTCCTCGACGGACGTCCCACGCGTGCGCTTGCCGAGTACGACACGCCGGCCACCGTGCGCGTGGCGCCGGCCACCGAGCCGCGAAGTCCGGATCGGCCCGACACGGTCGGCGCGGGCGCGAGCGACTCGGCCCCGGTGCCGCCGACCGATGCGTTGCCGTTCGCGCCGCCACCGCTGCCGGCGATCGAGCGCAGTCAGTCGGCCACCGTTCCTCCTGCACCGGTGTCGCGCGCGTCGACTGCGCGACCGGGTCGCCTGCGCCGCGTCGCGCGCGTGGCCGTCGTGCTGTTCGCGCTCTGGTCGGTGATTGCCGAGACCACGGCGTGGCTGCAGGCCGAGCGCTTCCGCGCGCGCATCGGCGCGCTCGAAGGCCCGGATCTCGCCTCGGCCGAGGCCAGCTACGACCGTCTGGCAGCGACGGGCCCCCTGCACCTCGGCGTGCGCCTGCGAGTCGACGCCCCGCTGCACGATCACCTCGTCGCCCTCGGCCAGCGCGTCATCGACGACTATCGTCACGAGGCCCCCTCGCTCACGCTCGCCAACTGGCGACAGGCACAGCAGGCGCTGCGCTGGGCGCTACGGCTCGAGCCAGGCGATCGCGTGGCGCGCGCGCGACTCGAGACCTGCGAAGCCCACATCCTGCGCATCGCCACGCGCCCCGGCCGGTCGGCGGGATCGCAGGAGGCCTACCACAAGGCCGTCGAGCGGTTCCGTACTGCCGCGCGGCTCGATCCCGATTCGTTCGACCCCTATCTCGGCATCAGCCGCGTGGCGATCTACGGGCTCGTGCCCGCCGACGTGGACCTGGCGTCGGGCGCGATGCTGGCTGCCGAAACGCGGGGGTACACGCCCGGACGCCGCGAGCGGGCCCAACTCGGCGACGGCTACCTGCGGCGTGCCGACGCGCTGCGCAAGGACGCCGCCACGTTGTCGGGTCCGCAGCGCACCCACGCCCTCGAGCGTGCCCGCCACGACTACCAGGCGTGCATCGACGCGCTCGAGCCCATCGTCGGTTTCGGCAACGCCGCGCGTCACATCGAGACGTGCAAGGCCCAGCGGGACCGCGTCGCCGAGGATCTCGCCCGCGCCACACCGGCCAGCACGGAGCCCGGACGCTGATGCGCATCGTCTCGGCCGACGTCGCCGATCGCCGGCGCCTCGGACGGCCGCCGCGCGTGGCGCGGGCCGCGCGACTCGAGGCCCTCGGCCTCACGGTGTCGACGTTCGTGGTGTCTCTCGGCGTCTGCCTGGCGGCATGGGGCAGCCTGCAGCCCCCCGGCGCGCCGCCCCTGGGCGCGCACGCGACGCCGGATCCGCTGCAACTGCGTGGCGCCTCGTCGGCCGCGGCCATCGAACCCCATCTCGGAGCCATCCCCGCCGGCAGGGCCAGGCGCGACGTGGCGGCCTCGATTCATCGGCACGCCACCGATCCGGACCGCCCACTGACGCATGTCGGTGCACTGGCGAGCCTGCGCGACGCGCAGGGCAGGGCCGTGCTCTCGCGCGCGGCCCTCGCCGACTTCAAGCCACACGTCGCGGTGCGTACCGTGAGCGAGTTCGCGTGGGCGCTGGCCCGGGCGGCGGGCAGCATGCTGGCGGCGTTCTGGGTTGCCCACGCGATCCGCCGGTGGAGGGGCGCCGTGGACGATCCCGTGCTCCTCCCACTGCTGCTCCTGCTGTGCGGTGTGGGCCTGATGTCCATGGTCGCGTTACGCGACCCACTCAGGGACACCCTGGTCGCCGCGACCTTTGCCGGCGGAGTCTGTACCGGTCTCCTCGCGTTGTTGGGCGCGTCCGAGATCGATTACGAGTCGTCGCCCCTGCGCCGCGCGGTGCTGGCGCCGCTCGCGATCGCGGTCCTGCTGGCCGTTGCCCTGCTGGTCTTCGGAACCGGGCCAGGCAGCAGCGACGTCAAGGTCAACCTGCTCGGCATCCAGCCCGTCGAGGCCGTCCGGCTGCTGGTGGTCGCAGCGATGGCGGCCGCCGTCGCGCGACGGCTCGAGCAGATCAGGGCGCTGTCGGAGCCGGCCACGCCCGCGCGCCGCTGGCTGGCACTGGTCAGGGTCCCACGGTGGCGCGACGTGCGGGCGGTGGTCGCGAGCATGGCGCTCGTGCTCGCGTTCTTCTTCCTCCAGAAGGACCTGGGGCCGGCGCTCGTGCTGTCGGGCGTCGTCATCGCGCTGTACGCGACGGCCCGTGGGCACGTGGCGTCGGTGGCCGTCGGCGGCGCCATGCTGGTGGCGGCCTTCGGTGTGGCCTACGCCGTCGGCTTCCCGGCGACCGTCGGTCATCGGGTGCGGATCTGGGCCGACCCCTGGAACACCGGGGTGATCGGCGGCAGCCAGGTGGCACACGGATTCTGGGCCATGGCCACCGGGTCGGTGCTCGGCAGCGGCCCCGGGCGCGGCATGCCCCAGGCGATTCCTGAAGCCCACACCGACTTCGTGCTCGCCGCCATCGGCGAGGAACTCGGCTTCGTGGGGCTGCTTGCCGTGGTCGCGCTCTACGCCGTGCTCACGTGGCGCTGCCTGCGCATCGCGCTGCGTGCGCCTGGCGACTACAGCGCGCTGCTCGGCCTCGGCGTCGCGCTCGGTCTCGTGGTCCAGGCGCTCGTGATGGCGGGAGGGCTCCTGGGCCTGCTTCCGCTCACCGGGGTCGTCACGCCCTTCCTCAGCTACGGAAGGTCGGCGATGCTGGCCAACTGCGCGGCGGTGGGCGTGGTGCTCGCGATCGCGCGCCGCAGCGGACCTGTCAGGCGGCCACTGCTGCGCCCCGTGCAGGTGCTCGGAGGCGTGCTGGCGGTGTGCGCCGTCGGCATCGCCGCCCGTACCGCATGGGTGCAGGTGGTGCGCGCCGACGCCATCGCCACGGCCGCCAGCCTCGGCCTGCAGGCCGATGGCGGCCATCGCTTCGAGTACAACCCCCGCCTCGTCGCCGCCGCCCGTGCGATCGAGCGCGGCAGCATCGTGGACCGTCACGGGCTCGTGCTGGCGACCAGCCGGCCGGCGGAGATCGCGGGGGTGTCTGCCGCGTACCGCCAGGCTGGCGTCACGCCCGTGCTGCCGTGCGCACCCTCGACACGCCGCTGCTACCCGCTCGGCGGACAGGCCTTCAGTCTGGTCGGCGACTGGGCACGACAGGTCAACTGGGGCGCACGTAACACCTCGTACCTCGAACGCGACACCGACGCCACCCTCTCGGGCTTCGACGACCGCCAGCGCATCGTCGAGGTGGTGCACCCACGCACCGGTGCGCGCGAGCGCATCGCGCGGCGCGACTACGGCGCATTGCTGCCCATCGCGCGCCACGGAATCGCCTCGACGCGCGCCGAGGTCAGGGCGCTGCTCGAGCGCCCGCGCGACGTGCGATCGACGATCGACGCGCGCCTGCAGCAGCGCGCGGCACGCGCGCTCGAGGCGGGCATCACACGGGGACGGCATGCCCGCGGCGCGGCCGTCGTCATCGACGTGGCGAGCGGCGACGTGCTGGCGTCGGTCAGCTACCCATGGCCGGCGCCGGGCGACTTCGACGCCCGTTCTTCGCTCGTGCCACCGCAGGGCAACGCCGGCAGGGCCACGACGGTGGCCGAGCGCGCCCGCGCTGCCGAGGCGTTGCTCGATCGCGTGCGTTACGGCCTGTATCCGCCAGGGTCGACCTTCAAGCTGCTCGTGGCCGCGGCGGTGCTGCGGCATCGCCCCGACGCCGGCGCCGCCACCTTCGCATGCGCGCGATTGCCGGGTGGTCGCGTCGGGCACGCCATTCGTGGGTGGGCGCGCCCGGTTCGCGACGACGTGATGGACACGCAGCCGCACGGGGCCGTGGACCTGCACGAGGGGCTCGTCGTCTCGTGCAACGCGTACTTCGCGCAACTCGCGCAGCACCTCGGCCCACGGCCGATCCTCGACGCCGTCTCGACGTTCCAGATCGACGTGGCCCGCCCCTCGTCGGCGGCTGCGCTGCGACACACGCTGCCCCACGCCGGCTATGGCCAGGGCGACGTCCTCGCGTCGCCGCTCAAGATGGCGCGTGTGGCGGCGGCCATCGCGTCGGGCGGAGAGGCCCGTCCGGCCCGCTGGACGATGGCACCCGACGTGGACGGCGGTCTTCCGGACGATGCGACACCCTTCCTCGCCGAGGCCGACGCTGCGCGCCTGGGCGCGTACATGCGCGAGGCCGTCACGCAGGGCACCGGGCGCATCGTCGCCGGCAACCGCACGCCCATCGCTGGCAAGACGGGCACCGCCGAAGTGGACGATGCGCCGTCGCACTCGTGGTTCGTCGGGTTCGCGCCCTACGGAGGGACCCGGCCGATTGCGTTCGCCGTGATTGTCGAGCACGCCGGCTACGGGGCGCGCAGCGCCGCACCCGTGGCCGGGGCCATCGTGGACGCGGCCCGTGAACTCGGAGTGCTCGACCGGCGCCCGGCCAATCCACCGGTCACGGCTCGGCGCGACCCGACGGAGGCATCATGGACGTCTCACGACTGACGCTCGTCGGGCGCGATCTGCACGCGCGCCTGCGGACCTTCCTGGACGCGCCTCCCGAGCGCGACGCTCCGCCGATCGAGATCGCACAGGCCGTGCTCGATGCCGTCGAGGCGCGCGTGACGGCGACAGGAGCCGGGCATCGGGTGTTCCCCTGGGATCGCGTGGACGTGCGGGTGCTGGCCACCGAGGACGCGCACGCGGCCGTCGAGGCCGTGTTCGCGGGGCTGGGTGGGCGCGTCGCCGAGCGGCTGCGGGAGGTGCGATGCGAGGTGCCCGGCGACGTGGAGGTTCACCTCCAGTGCCTCACCGATCCGCCCGCAGGATGGAGCGCACGGCAGGCCTTCGACGTGGCCTTCGCGCGCACCGGGCAGCCTCGGTCTGCGCAGGGCGATCAGTCGCGCGAGGCAGGCACGTGGCAGCTTCGGCTGGTCGTCGTTGCCGGAGCTGCCACGGCGCCGACGTTTCCCCTGCGCGATGCGACGATCTCGATGGGCCGCCTGGCCGATCCCACCGATGGATCGGGGCGTCCGCGTCGTAACCGCGTGGCGTTTCTCGACGTGGTCGACGGCATCACCGAGACCGTGGGGCGCGCACACGCCCGGCTCCGTCTCGACGAGGCGGCGGGCCACTACCGGCTGTACGACGAAGGGAGTCGCAACGGGACGTCGATCGTGCGGTCAGGCGACGTGATCGTCGTGCCGCCGCGCGACCCGCGCGGCGTGCGCGTGCAACCTGGCGACGAGATCGTCCTCGGCCGGGCGGTCCTTCGCGTCGAAGGAGTAGGGAGGACTGAGGAGGGAGGACGGAGGTAGGAGCGAGGAGCGAGGAGGGAGGTGGGAGGTAGGGGAGAGGTGCGAGGAAGGCTAGAGGTAGGGCCCGCCGTCCCGGCCGGCCGCCGGGCGCGGGGCGTTCGCTACACCCTGCGTCGCCGGAACGGGTGCAGCAACTGCGACAGCCAGCCCGCCGGTACGGCGTGCCCCTCGGCGAGGCCGTAACGCGACGGCCACCGGTCGGGGAGGTGATAGGTGCCGAACAGGCGGTCCCAGATCGGCGTGTGCACGGCGAAGTTGCGATCGATGGCTTCGTGTTCGGCGCTGTGGTGCCAGTGATGGAAGGCGGGCGTGGCGACCCATCGTCGCAGCAGCCGGAACTCCCACCGCACGTTGGCATGGATGAAGGTGGCCTGGGCGGCGACCAGGAACACGTAGCCCACCAGCGCGTCCTGTGAGAAGCCGAGCACGAAGATCGGCACGTACGTGAGGCCCCGCGTCACGAGCACGTCCACCAGGTGCAGCCGCGACCCGGCCAGCCAGTCCATGTCCTCCACCGAGTGGTGGATCGCGTGGAACGGCCACAGGACAGGCAGCGCGTGGAAGGCGCGATGCACCCAGTACTGCGTGAAGTCGGCCACCAGGGCCATCAGCGGCACCTGGGCGATCACCGGCAGGGAACCGACGGTCGCGGCAATCGCGCCGACACGCGCCCAGTCGAAGAGCACGAGTGCCGGCGTCAGCGTCAACACGGTGAGCACCTCGACGAGCAGCGAGTTGCAGAAGAAGTACGACAGGTCCACGCCCCAGTGCCGACGGAACACGAGCTGCGCGGGCCGCAGCGCGAACAGCCGTTCGATCGGCACGAACACCGCCGAGTAGAGCAGCAGGTTCAGGACGAAGAAGTCGATGGCGAGCGAAGACGACGCGGCGTCGGCGGTCGCCGCCGTGGCGCGCGAGCCGCCGAGGAGGGCCGCCAGTCCGGTGCTGCCCAGGCCGATCGCCGCGAGCGTCTTGTTGGCGCGCAGCACGGCGCTCACGCTGCCGAGGACGAAGGCTGCCACGAGCACCACGTGCAGGGCGGCGCGTTCCCACGGCGACGCGTGCAACGGCCGCAGTTCACCGAACGACAGCAGGTGCGGGAAGCGCAGTGCGAGGACGACGCCCAGCGCTGCCAGGCCGAGCAGGGCCGACGCCAGTCCGCTGATGAAGCCGTGACCGGCCGTCATCGGCTCGCTCGTGGACAGGGCGAGATGCGCGCGCGGTCGACCGGCAGGCTGGACCATGGCGGGATCCGGAGGCGTCCGTCCAATCGGCGGACGGGACGGACGCCTTCAGTCGGCCTGCCCGGTCAGGGTGCGTTGCGCAGGTCGGTGGCGATCTGCGAGTGCTTCTGGGCGAGCACCCGGGCCTCTCGTGCGTCGGTGCGGGCCGCCGCCGCACGCTGGCGCTCCCGGTACCCGGGTCGCTGCATCGGGGGCAGCTTGTGCTCGTGCGGGAACCACGCGGCTTCGAGACGACGCGCCTTGCGAGCCTCGCGTGCCGCTTCGGCCTCGAGCCGCTCGGCGCGGTCGCGGTAGGCCTCGGCCACCCGCGTGTGCTGCTCCAGCGATTCCGCTTCGGCGGCCAGCTTCGCGATCCGACGGTCGTCCTGGGCACGTGCTTCGACAGCGGTGCCCAGCAGTCCGGCGGTCAGCAGTGCGGCCGCCATCCATTGTCCAGCCATGCCTCACCTTCCCTCGCGCCCGTCCACCGTGAACGGCGTCCTTACCAGTAAGCCAAATCGCGCCCGCGATGGCAACCCGGCCGGGGCGGACCTCGTGGGATGATCTCTGCCGTGCGTACGCTGTTCGCCCTGTCGTGGCTCGCTGTCGCCGTTCCCGTCTGCGCTCAGGACGCCGTGCAGGCGGCCGTGGATCCCGACGTGGCCGGCACGGTCACGCGCCTGCTCGGTGGAGCGCACCACCCGGCGTTGAAGTGGAGTGCCATCGGCGACGTGTCGTCGGAACTCTGGGCGCTCTACGGCGCCGAGCCCGATCGACTGCTCTGGTTCGACGGAGAACGGCCCCTGCCGACGATCGACGGGGCGGTGCACACGACGGGCGATGCCCCGGTCTTCGGCCTCGATCCCGCGGACTACGACGCGGGACTCCTCCAGGTGCAATGGGCCAGGATCAAGTCGGGCCGTTGCACCGCGGTCGAGCGGGCGTCGTTCGACGTGGCCCTGAGCGTCGCGGCGGCCCGCATGATTCGAGCCGTGCGCGTGGGGCGAGTGGACCCCGCGCGCGTCCGCTGGGCCTACGCCGCGGCACGCGTATCGGTGGACGTCGCCGCGTCGCTCGACGATGCCCGGGATGGACACGGGCTGGGCGACGTGCTCCGGCGCCTCGAACCCGGCTTCCCGCACTACGTGCGCGCACGCGCAGCGCTGGCGACGTATCGCCTGCTGGCCGAGGCCGGCGAGCCGCCCGTCGTCCCGGCCCTGCCGACGGGCCTGCGCAAGCTCGTGCCGGGACAGCAGTGGGACGGCTTCGTGGCGCTCGCCGCCCGGCTCCGGGCCGTCGGCGATCTCGTCGGTGATCACGACGACACGTCGCGGCTCTACGCGGGCGCGCTCGTCGATGCCGTGCGGCGATTCCAGACGCGTCACGGTCTCGAGGCCGACGGCGTGGTCGGGCCTGGCACCCTGGCGGCCCTGAACGTGCCACTCGGCGCCCGCGTGCGCCAGATCGAACTGGCGATGGAACGCATGCGGTGGCTGCCCGACCTCGGGCGTCAGCCGAGCCTGTTCGTCAATGTGGCCAACTTCAGGCTGTGGGCCAGCGATCCTGCGTCGCAGTCCGAACCCCTGCGCATGAAGGTCGTGGTCGGTGAGGCGCTCGACCACCAGACGCCGCTCTTCATCGAGCAACTCGAGTACATCGTCTTCCGGCCGTTCTGGAATCCGCCGATGAGCATCATCCGGAACGAGATTCTTCCGAAGGCACGCAGGGACCCCGGCTACCTCGCGCGCAACCAGTACGAGATCGTGGCCGGCACGGCCGACAACGCGACCGCCGTCGCACCTTCGTCCGACACTCTGGCGCAGGTCGCGGCAGGGCGGCTCACGCTCCGGCAGCGACCCGGGCCGCACAATGCCCTTGGGCTCGCGAAGTTCATCTTCCCGAACGACGACAGCGTCTACATGCACGGCACGCCCTCGCGTGGCGGGTTCCTGCGGGCGAGGCGTGACCTGAGTCACGGCTGCATTCGCGTCGAGGACGCGGCGGCCCTCGCCGCCTGGGTCCTGCGGGACCAGCCGGAGTGGACCGCACAGAAGATTGAGGCGGCCATGCACGGCTCGGCGCCCCTGCGGGTCAACCTGCACCGGCCGATCCCGGTCGTGCTCTTCTACGACACGGTGCACGTGAGCCGTCAGGGGGTGGTCTACTTCATGAGCGACATCTACGGCCACGACCGCAGGCTCGACACGGAGCTGAAGAAGGGCCCTCACCGGTAGGGACGGCTCTCTTCGAGCCGTCCGACGATTCATTCCAGCCACGTGGCGGAATGGTGCCAGGGTTGTCGTCTCGCGCCGCCGACCTGTAAGGTGTTTCGATGCATCGGCGACGCTTCCTTCGGACCCTCGTGACGGCTGCGCCCGTGCTTGCCCTGCCCGCGAGCGTCCTGGCGAGCGTCGAGCCGCGGGTGCTCAGGTTCGCGCACCTGCACACGGCCGAGCGGCTCGAGGTCGAGTACATGGACGGGGCCCGCTACCTGCCCGATGCGCTGGCGGCCGTCAACCACCTGCTGCGAGACTTCCGGACGGGCGACGTGCACGACATCGACCCGCGGCTCCTCGACGTCCTTCACGCGCTGCGGACGTTCACCGGGAGTCGACGGCCCTTCGAGGTCATCTCCGGCTACCGCTCGCCACGCACCAACGCCCAGCTGCGCAGTCGCTCCGGCGGCGTCGCCTCGGGCAGCCTGCACATGAAGGGGCAGGCGATCGACATCCGGCTCGGCGACGTGTCGCTCGCCTCGCTGCGCGATGCGGCGCTCGACCTCGGCCGTGGTGGCGTCGGCTACTATCCCGCCTCCAACTTCGTGCACGTCGACACCGGCCGCGTCAGGCGCTGGTAGTCCGGGGTCCGCGCCGGGCGTTCGCAGCGCCCGGGCCAACCCGTTGACGTGGATGTGACCGACGTCGACACGCGCATCGCGGCCCTCGAACGCAATCTCTGGTCCATGTGGTCCCAGTTCGGCCGGGGACCCGCGTGCCGGCTGCACGACGCACCCGACGCGTCGTGGTTCGAGACGCCCATCCCGGTGCCCCCGTACAACATGGTGGTTCGCTTCCAGGGCCAGGACCGGCCTGGCTGGGAGGACTCGGTCGAGCGGATCTTCCGGCACTTCGAGCGCCGCGGTGTGCCGTTCGTCTGGCTGCTGCATCCGAGCGCCTCGCCGAACGGACTGCCCGAAGCCTTGCGTCGGCGTGGGTTCGACGCCGTCGAGCCCATCACGGGCATGACGGCGGATCTTCACGATCTGCCACCCGTGCCCGTGGCTACGGGCGTGGACGTGCAGGCCGTCACCACACCGGCCCAGGTCGAGGCCTACATGGACCTGGTCGCCGCGCGCTGGGGCGTGCCCGACGCGGCGCGACGGCACCACGCGGCGCTCGGCGCGATCGTGCGACTCGACGACGCGGCATCGCCCAATCGCGCCTGGCTCGCCCTGCGCGACGGCCAGCCGGTGGCGAAAGCCTTCACGCATGACGGCGCCGGGGTGGTCGGTCTCTACGGCATGGCCACCGTGCCGGCGGCACGTGGCCTCGGCCTGGGCCGGCTGCTGGGGCTCACGGCGCTGCACGACGCCCGCGCGCGGGGGATCCGGACGGGGATCCTGCACGCCACCCCGATGGCGGTGGGGCTCTACGAGCGCATGGGCTTCCGCGCCGCCGCACCGTTCACCGTGTTCGCCGCGCCGGGCTCCTTCCACGCGTGAGCGCCGTACCCGGCGTTCCGGTCTCCGTGCCATGATGCTGACCATGCGCACCCCCGTGATCGCCGGCGGCCTGATGCTGGTCGCAATCCTCGCCGTGCCCGTCGCGCGTGCCCAGGCCGACGACGTGCCGTGCGCGCTCGGTGTCAGGCCCGACGGCGCGTGCACGAGCGCGCCGTCTCCACTCGTCCCGTCCCGGCTGCGGCCGAATCCGTGGGACTCCGCGACTCGCGTGGAGTCCGACCCGCTGTGGGAGGGCGCCATGGTGGGTGGCGCCGTGGGCATGGGCTACGGCGTCGTCAGTGCGCTGGTGTCGGACTGCCCCGTGGGTCGGGATCGCGCGCGCTGCACCCGCGACCGGGCGGTGCTCGTGGCGGTGTCGGCCGCGCTCGGCGCGACGATTGGCGTGGGCGTGGACGCGATGCTGCGGCCGGAACTCACGGGCGCACACCTTCCGGGCCCGCCGGCGAGCGAGCGGCGAATCGGCGAGTTGCCGCCGTCGTCGCGTGGAGCGGGCGTGAAGTTCAAGCTGGCCTGGTGACGCCGGTGGCGCGCGCGGCGACCTCCCGGCACCTGTCCATGCTGCGCGCGTACACCTGGGCCGACGTGTGCACGATCGCCAACGCGTCGTGCGGCACGCTGGCCATCTTCCTCTGTCTCGAGTACCTGTCCGGAGGCCAGTCGCGCCACCTCCGCACGGCATTCGCCCTGCTGCCGCTCGCGCTCGTGCTCGACGTGCTCGACGGGTACGTGGCGCGCCTCGACCGCGCTCGTCAGTCGAGGCTCGGCGCCGACCTCGACTCGCTGGCCGACGTGATCTCGTTCGGAGTCGCTCCCGCCGTGCTCGGCTACACGCTCGGCCTGCGTGGCGGCTGGGACATCCTGGCGCTCACCTACTTCGTCGTGTGCGGCGTGAGCCGACTGGCGCGCTTCAACGTCACTGCTGCCGACCTGTCCGACGAGGCGACGGGCAAGGTGCGCTACTTCGAAGGCACGCCCATTCCGACCAGCCTGGCGATCGTCGCGCTGCTGGCCGTCGCGTGGTGGATGGGACGTGTGGGCGACGACTTCTGGATGGGTGCGCTTCGCATCGGCCCGGCTGCACTACACCCGTTCGCCCTGGTCTACGTGCTGAGCGGCAGCGCGATGATCAGTGCGACCCTGCGCATCCCGAAGCCCTGATCGTCACGGCCGTTCGATGCGGCGCAGGTAGCGCAGCAGGCCGACGTTGAGCAGCAGGCACCCCACGCTCACGGCCGCGGCAGGCCACACCACCGTCGTGTCTCCGCCCAGGTAGGCGTTCATCGTCGCGGTGAAGAGCCACAGCTGCAGGATGACGATGATCAGCACGAAGGCGAGCATGCCGTAGACGATCGTGCTGCGCTGCTCGCGCGAGATGGCCCGCCGGTGCAGGGTCATGTCAGGTGGTCCTCCACTCGATGCCGGTGGCGTACACGTCGTCTCCACGCACGTCGATCAGGATGCGCGGGAGCGGGCGCGGTGGTGGACCGGCGACGACGTTGCCGGATCGCAGATCGAAGATGCCCTCGTGGCACGGGCAGTGGAGCGTGCCCTCCGCCACGCGCGGGGTGACGGCGCACGACAGGTGCGTGCACTTCTGCCCGTAGGCCACGAGCTCCGACTCCGACAGGCGCACCAGCAGGCAGTTGTCGTGCTCGCCCGGGTAGTAGAACACCTGGGCGCCGCCCACCGGCAGTGCCGCAAGCGACGCGATGCGCGTGGCCGGCAGGGGCTGCTGTTCGCGCAGCCACTGCTGGGCCGCGATCCACAGCTGGCCCGTGGTGAACGCGCCGCTCGTGAGCACCATGAACTTCATGAAGTCGCGGCGCTCCACGTAGTGGTCCGCCGGCCAGTCGATGGGGAAGTCCTGGCGCCACGCCGGCTGATCGTCCGCGGCCGTGAAGTCGGGCGCGACGCTCAGGCGCTCGTCTGCGGGTGCATACACGCTGGTCGGTGTCGTGCCGGCGAGGCCTTCCCGGCCGGGAGTGTCGAGTCGCACGTCCACACGTGCGCGAGGGTCGATCGTGTCTGCCATCGGAGGTCTCAGATGTGCACGTCGGCGAACGGGTCCTGTTCGAGCGCGGCGGGCGTGTCGGGTGCGGGCGCCTCGGCGACGACCTTCAGCGAGACGGCACGCGCACGCGGCTGTTCGGTCATGGCGGCGGTGACGTCGAGGTACGGCGCGGGAGCCTTCAGTGCGCGTGGCGTCATCACGAACACCTTCGTGGTGATGGCCTGGTCGCCGAACTGGAACCGGTTGACGGGCACCGACGCCGGGCGGAGCTGTTCGATCTGCTCCCTCGTGCCGAAGAAGAGCGCCTGGCTCGGGCACACCGTCGCGCACATCGGCTTCTTGCCGACGCTCGATCGGTCGTAGCACATGTCGCACTTCATCATGATCTGGCGGTCCTCGTAGACTTCGGGCACGCCGAAGGGGCAGGCCTGGACGCAGTTGCCGCAGGCGATGCAGCGCGGCTTGCGCGCCGTCTGCACCACGCCGTCGCCCGTGCGCTTGATTGCGTCGGCCGGGCACACTTCCGCGCACGTCGGCTGCTCGCAGTGCATGCAGACCACCGGCACCGTCTGCACGCTGTCGCCCCGACTCACGTACTCGAGGTGGATCATCGACTCGCCGCGGTGGGTGTCGCACTCGCTGCACGCGTGCACGCACGCCTGGCAGCCGATGCAGCGGTTGTGGTCGATGAAGAAGTGCAGGTATTCGGGCTTGGGCATCGTGTGTCTCGCGGTACCGGGCGTGTCGGGTGTCGGTCCGTGCTACTGCTGGGGCTCGCGCGTGGCCGCGTAGTCCGGCGGGCCATCCGCCTTGCGGAGTCGCACTCCGCAGACCTTGTACTGCGGGATGCGGCTGATGGGATCCTGCGCGGCGACCGTGAGCTGGTTGGCGCTCTTCGGGCCCGCCCAGTGGTAGGGGATGAAGATCGTGTCGGGCCGGATCGTCTTCACCACGTGGGCGCGCAGGGTGACGGCGCCGCGACGCGTCTCGGCGGTGGCCCAGTCGTTGTCGGCGATGCCGAGCCGCTCCGCGAGCCGCGGGTGCAACTCGATGCGCGGCTCGGGAATCTGGCGAACCAGCGGCCCGATCCGGCGTGTCTGTGTGCCCGAGAGGAACTGGCTGATCACGCGGCCGGTGGTCAGGTACAGCGGATACGCCTCGTCGGCGTCGTCGACGGGCCGGCGGTAGTCGGCCACGTTGAAGCGCGCACGCCCGTCCGGGAAATAGAACCGGCCCGCACCGCGGGCCACGGTGTTGTAGCTCCCGGGCTCGAACAGTCGCGGTGTGCCAGGGTGGTCGGGGGTCGGCTCGCCGGTCTGTGGGTCGTGGCTGTAGCACGGCCAGAACACGCCCTGCTGCGCCTCGACCTTCTCGTACGTGACGCCCGAATAGTCGGCCACGCCGCCACGGCTGGCCACGCGCAGTTCCTCCAGCATCTCGCGCGGGCTGGTGAAGGTGAAGCCGGTCGGGCGCCCCAGCGCGTGCGCGAGGTCCTGGATGATCCGCCAGTCCTGGCGGGCCTCGCCCGGGCAGTCCACCGCCTTGTTGATCTTGATGATCCGGCCCTCGACCTGCGTGACGATGCCCTCGTCCTCCTCGTGCAGGCTGCCCGGCAGGACGATGTCGGCGTGCCAGGCCGTGTCGTTGAGGAAGAAGTCGATGGCGGCATAGAACTCGAGCTTCTCGAGCGCCCGCGTCACGAACGCGTTGTCGGGCAGCGACACCTTCGGGTTGAAGCAGATCGACAGCAGTCCCTTGATCTCGCCCGCGTCGATCTTGCGGAACAGCTCGTAGGCGTCGACGCCGGGGCCCGGCATGTCGGCCTCGGCCATGCCCCACACGCCGGCGATGTAGGCGCGATGCTCCGGATTGGAGATGTCGCGCCAGCCTGGGAGCTGGTCGCACTTCTGTCCGTGCTCGCGCCCGCCCTGGCCGTTGGCCTGGCCGACGATGGTGCCGTAGCCGCTCTTGGGCTTGCCGAGCCGGCCCGAGGCGAGCACGAGGTTGATGGTGCCGAGGGCGTTCTGCACGCCGTTGGAGTGGTGCTCGATGCCGCGCGCGTGCAGCAGGAAGCTGCTGCGCGCGGTGCCCCACCACTCGGCCGCCTGCATCAGCGCGCGGGCGGGAACGCCGGTGACCTCCGCGGTGCGCGCCAGCGGCCACTGCGCGCAGTAGGCGGCGACCTCGTCGAAGCCGACGGTCTCGTCGCGGATGAAGGCGTGATCGAGCCAGTTGCGCTCGATCATCACCTGGAGCACGCCGGCAAAGAGCGCCGCGTCGCGGCCCGGCCTGACGGGCAGGTAGAGGTCGCAGGTGCGCGCGATGGGCGTGATGCGCGGGTCCTGCACGATGACGCGCGCGCCCTGCTCGCGTGCCTGCCAGATGTAGTTGGTGGTGATGGGCGAGCACTCGGCGACGTTGGACCCGGCCACCCAGATCACCTCGGTGCCGACCATGTCGGACCAGGGGTTGGTGGCGCGGTCGATGCCGAACGCCTTCTTGTTGGCCGCGCCGGCGCTCACCATGCACAGCCGCCCGTTGTAGTCGATGTACGGCGTGCGCAGGCACATGCGCGCGAACTTGCCGAGCAGGTAGGTCTTCTCGGTGGTGAGGCTCGCCCCGCCCAGCACGCCAATCGACGCCGGACCGTACGCCTGCTGCAGCCGGGCGATCTCGGCGGCCGTGCGCGCGATGGCGTCGGCGTACGGCATGGGGCTGAATCCGGTCGGCGACGCCTCGTCGCGTCGCAGGGCCGTGAGGAGCCGATCGGGGTGCGCACCCTGCAGGTAGCGCTTCACGCCCTTGGGGCACAGCATCCCGCGGTTGAACGGAAAGTCTTCCCACGGCTCGAAGCCGATCACCTGGTTGTCGCGCACCTTGAGCTGGATGCCGCACTGCTGTCCGCAGAAGCAGCAGTGCGTCTTCACGAGGCGGTCGGGCTCGACGCTGGTCGAGAGCCGCAGGCCCGTCATGTCGGACAGGTGCGGGCCGTAGCCCTCGATGATCCTGAGCGGGTCGGCTGGAAGGGTGGCCATCACCGTCCTTCGCGCGTCGCGGCCGTCGGGAGGCCGTCGCGCCGATCGAGATGGGCGCGCCAGAGCGCGCCCTGTGCCAGGCCGACGAGCGCACGCTTGCAGCGCGGGCACAGCTGTTGGTAGTGCGTGCCGTCGGCGAGTTCGTAGCGGAACCCGAGCTCGCGCTCCACGGTCTGCAGGTCGCGCACCATGGCCGCCGGTGCGTACGGCTCGCCACAGCGCTGGCAGCGGGCCTGTTCGCCTCGGGCGCCGGCGTCCTTGTAGAACCCCACGCCGAGCTGCGCGGGGCGCTGGAACACGTGGAAGAACTTGCCGAACGGCAGGTAGAGCAGGGTGACGATCACCGTCACTGCGTGCAGGATGGCGAGGAAGTCGTACGCGTACCCCTTCATCCACGTGTAACTCGCGGTGAGCATCAGCCCCGTCACGCTGATCGCGAAGAGCAGCAGCAGCGGCAGGATGTCGTGCCCGAACTGCTGCGCGGCGGCCGCGCCGTGGTCGACCATGCGGCGCCGGAAGGCGAGCATCACGCCGGCGATCACCAGGAACGAGGCCCACACGAGCCCGTGGAACGCCATGAACGCCAGCAGCGACTCGATGCGGAAGTCCTGCACGGGCAGCCCGAAGACGAAGGCACGATACGACGCGAGGTCGCCCGGCACGGTCTCGAAGTGGATCCACCCCCACACGAGCGGGAACGTGATGGCTGCCGCGAGCAGGCAGCCCCACATGATCAACACGTGCGCCAGCCCGCGCCATGCGCCGCGACGGAAGATGAACCGGTTGGCCGCCACCTCGGTGAGGCCGCGCCGGCCGAGTGTCGCGACGTTGGCGAGCAGCCGCTCACGAGACACGAAGGCCTGCCAGCCCCGGCGCCAGTAGAGGCGCGTGGGCGGACGGTTCAGCCACATCGCATAGCGATACGTGATGCCGAACGCCGCGAACAGCGTCGCGAACGTGTAGCCGACCAGTGCCGCGTCGAAGTGCTGCAGCCGGCGCGACCCGATGACGATGGCCGCGGCGAGGGCGAGCGTGACCAGCACGGCCCAGGCCGCAGCCCGCGTGCGCTCGACGCGCTGGCGCGCGGCGGGCGACAGCACGAGGCGCCCCGCCAGGTCGCCGGGCGCGAAGACGCGCCGGTTGGCATACCACAGGGCGATCGCCGTCGCAGACAACAGGACGAAACCCGGCCACACCACGCCGAGGCGATCGCGGAAGACCCCGAGCACGATCGGCGGGAAGAACCCCCCGAGTCCGCCGAGCGCACCCACCAGGCCCGTGACCGTGCCGACCTCCTGCGGGAAGCGCTCGGGCACCAGCTTGAACACCGCGCCGTTGCCCAGCCCGAGGAGCGCCGCGCACGCGAGCGCGCCCACCGTGAAGGGGACGATGGCCGGCCACGCCAGCAGCCACGAGAACACCGCCGTACCGGCAAACACCCAGGCGAGCACCTGCGCACCGCCGATGCGATCGGAGAGCCAGCCGCCGACCGGGCGCAGGAGTGTCGCCAGCACCACGAAGCCGGCGGCGCGGAAGCCGGCGTCGGCCGGCGTCAGGCCGAACTGCGTGCGCAGCAGCGTCGGGAGGTAGATCGAGAACGCGACGAAGCCTCCGAAGGTGAGGAAGTAGAACGCGCCGAGGAGCCACGCCACCGGCTCGCGGCGCAGGACGTGGAGCATGGCCCCGACCGACGACGGCCGCGTGGTCGTCGGCGCGTTGCGCGCCAGCAGGTAGTAGGCGATGCCCCACACGAACAGCGCGACGGCCACCCCGCGGAACACGGCCTGCCAGCCGAATGCCGCGGCGGCGAGCGGACCGCCGAACACCGCGGCCGACTGGCCGAGCAGCCCGAGCCCGTAGATGCCGAGCGCCGTGCCCTGCCGCGCCGGGGGCGTCCAGCGCGACACGAAGCCGACGCCGATGGAGAACGACGACCCGGCGAGTCCGATGAAGAAGGCCGACGCCAGCAGCGTCTCGTAACTCGTGGTGAGCGTCACCGACCAGGCCGCGACGGCCGACACGACCAGCAGGAGCGTGAACATGAGCCGGCCGCCGTGGCGGTCCGTGAGGATGCCCATGGGCAGGCGCGCGAGTGACCCGAGCAGGACGGGGACGGCAACGAGCACCGCCGTCTGCGTGGCGGTGAGTCCGTAGAGCCCGCCGAACACGGGAGCGAGACCACCCACCAGGCCCCACGCCGCGAAGCTCAGCGCAAACGATAGGGTGGCCAGTGCCAGCGCGCGCCGCGAGCCATGCTCGGGAGTCTCGACCATGCGTGCTCCGAAGAGGAGGGTGCGTTCGGTGGCGCCAGTCTTTGGCGAGACGCGGGCCGTGTCAAGAGCAGGCGCAGGTCGCGCGCGCGTCGCGACTCGCCGCCGCGCCCGTGGTGCAGAGCGCGATGGCAGAGGGCGGCAACCAGTAACGTCGGGCTGGAACCTCGTCCGCACGGTGGCGCTGCCTTGACCTGCGGGCGGCGCTACCGGCACAGTACGGGCCGCCTGTTCCCTCGCCCCATGACGCCACTGCTACGCACCGGCATCGCCGGCCTCGACGACGTCCTCCTCGGAGGTATTCCGCGATCCAACAACGTCCTGGTCGAAGGAGCCCCCGGCACCGGCAAGACCACCCTCGGCCTGGCATTCATCCATGCCGGCGCGGCGCACTTCGGCGAGCCGGGCGTCATCGTCTCGTTCGAACTCGACCCCGACAAGATCGTCCGCGACGCCCGTGGATTCGACTGGGCCCTCGACGCCCTCGTGACCGACGGGCGTGTCCGGATCGTCAACGTCACGCCGGCCGTGCTGCTGCAGGAACTCCGCGCCGACGACAGCGTGCTGATGGAGCACCTGCGCTCCATGAACGCCCGGCGGCTCATGATCGATGGGCTGACGCCCCTGCGACTCTACGCCGAGGCCCATGCGCTTCCCTTTCGCGAGGACCTGCACGCGCTCGTCGAGTCGCTCACGCGCCTGGGCGTGACCACGCTCGTCACGTCGGAGCGCGAGGGCGACATCACCGGCATCGCCCATGAGCGCTACGTGTTCGACACCATCTTCACCCTGACGCGGCGCGAAGCACGCCGCCGCGTCGTCCGCCGGATCACCGTGGAGAAGTCGCGCGGGCAGGACTTCATCGGTGGCAGTCACGCGCTGGAGATCGTGGGTGGCGAGGGGATTCGGGTGTATCGGCGCGCACAGGCGCGGCCGAAGCTGGCCGAGGTGCAGCCGACGTCGCAGGTGCGCATGTCCACCGGCATCCCTCCCCTCGATGCCATCATGGGCGGTGGTCTCTACGAGGGGTCCATCACGCTGGTCACGGGTATCTCGGGGACCGGCAAGACCGTCGCCGGCGTGCAGTTCCTGGTGAGCGCGGCTTCGAGCGGTCGTCGCGGCCTGCTGGTGTCGCTCGACGAGCATCCGATGCAACTCATCAGGAACGCCTCGACGCTCGGCTTCGACCTCCAGCAACTCATCGACACCGACCGCCTGGTCGTGCACTACGAGTCGCCGCTGGAACTCGATCTCGACGTCCACTTCAACCGGATCCACGAACTGGTCACGCGTCATCACATCGACTGCATCGTCTTCGACTCGATCGCCGTCTACGCGATGACGAGCCCGGACGAAGTGGCCGATTTCCTGTACGCCCTGGCGACGTACTGCAAGGACCGGCTCCTCACGGTCTACTTCAACTTCGAGAGCCCAGAACTGCTCGGCATCTCCCAGATCAGTGAGGAACTGAAGGGGTCGCACCTGGTCGACAACATCCTGCTGCTCAACTACGTCGAGATCTCCACGCGGCTACGCCGCGCGATGGTGGCGCCCAAGGTCCGGGGCAGCGCCAATCGGCAGTCGACGACCGAGTACTCGATCGGCCCCGGCGGCATCACGGTGCACGACGACACCGCGGCCGACCAGTCCGTGCCGCAACTGCCGTTCTCCGCCTACTACGGCTTGCTGTCGCGGTCACCCTCACGCCGCAGTCCGGTCATCGAGGAGGCGATCTCGCAGGGCGCCCCCTTGCCACCCGACGACGCGCCCGAGCCGACGGCGTGAAGACCAGGGCCGTGGCTCATACCGAGGACACGTCCGCGCCGTCGGTCGACTGGTCCTCCTGGGACGAGCCCCTGCGCCGGTTCGCCGACGTCACCGGGATGGTGGTGTCTGCCGTCGACGCCCAGGGACAGCGTCGCGTCGGGCCGCATGCCGGCACGCCGTTCGGCACGATGCTGACAGGCTCGGCGCTCTTCGGCCCGGACGGAGAGGCGTCGACGCAGGAGCGTCTGCTCGTCTCGGCCGTGTGCGCGCAACCCAGCGCATCGTCGGTGTTCCACGGGCAACTCCGCGTGCACGCCGTCCCCGTCCGTCGGGGGAGCCGCACCGTGGGTGCCGTGGTGATCGGCTGGGTCTTTCACGACTATCCCACCAGCGTGGGATGCGAACGCCTCGCGAGCGTGGCCGCGCTGCCGGGACGTCGCGTCTGGAGCCTGGCGCGACTGGAGATTCCCGTCAGCGACACCCGGATGACGTCCCATGTCGGCCTGCTCGCCACGATGCTGTCGTGGGAAGGGCGACTCGCCCACGCGGCTGCCGACGTGCGGCGCCTCGAACTGGCCCGCGAAGCATTCCTGGCGCACGTGTCGCACGAACTGCGCACCCCCCTGAACGCCCTGGCGCTGCGCCTGGAGGTGCTGGCCCGGACGACCGATGGCGAGGTGGTCGCACGTACGGTGGAGGCGATGCGGCGGCACGTGCGCGACCAGGCGCGGCTGGTGGACGATCTCCTCGATGTCGCCGTCACGCGGTCCGGCGCCTTCGCCCTGCAGGTGCAGGACGTCGACCTGCACGCCGTCGTCGTCGATGCCGTCGATGCCGTGCAGCCGGCGGCCCAGGCGCGCGGCGTCCGATTGTCGGTGGAGGGGCACGCGGACCGGATGCCGGTCCGTGTCGATCCCGTGCGTCTCCGGCAGGCCATCTGGAACGTCGTGTCCAACGCGGTGAAGTTCACGCCGGCCGGTGGACGCGTGGACGTGGCGTTCGCCCGCGAGCGTGACGGCTGGGCCATCCACGTCCTCGACGACGGCCCGGGCATTCCCTCGTCGATGTTGTCGGCGATCTTCGAGCCCTTCGTCCGGGCCGCGCGCGACAACGTCGGCGGGCTCGGGCTCGGCCTGGTCATCGCGAGCCAGATCCTCGCCCTGCACGGCGGCAGCATCGAAGCGATCTCGCCGGCGGGTGAGCGGGCCACGCGCATGACGCTGCGGCTCCCCGCGACCTCTTCACCGGACCGCGACTCCCCGCCCTCGACGTGAACGCGAGCGCCCACGCCGTGGACGGAGCCCGGTCCCAGCACGGCCTGCCGCGCGTCGTCGGCGATCAGTCCGGTTCGCCCGATTCGTCGGGCGCGTGATCGTCTGCCGAGCGGCGCGAGCCCCGCTCGGGGACGATTCGTTCGCCGCGCTCGAGCATGGCGACCAGCGCCGCGATCTTGCGCGCGCGGCCAGCCGCCGTCTTCATCGCGTTCGTCCTGTACCCGAGCGCGAACAGGTTCATGCGGTCCAGTGTGCGATACGTCGCGAGCGCGCCAGGATTCGCCTCGATGGCCGCCCGCAGGTCGTCGGGGATGCTGTGGTGGCCCGCGCTGCGGATGGGCGGGTAGGCGGCGTCCCATCGGCCGTCGGCCTTCGCGGCGTCCACCTGGCGCTGGCCGTGCGGCGTCATGCGCCCCTCGGCCGTGAGCCGCGCGACGTGATCGCGGTTCACCTGGCTCCACACGCTCCGGGGGCGCCGTGGCGTGTAGCGCTGCAGGAACGACACGTCGTCGAACGACTTCCTGATGCCGTCGATCCAGCCCCAGCACAGCGCGACGTCGAGCGCCTCGGCGAACGTCACTGTCGGGACACCCGATCCCTTCTTGTAGAAGCGAATCCACACCTCCGGCGCCCTGGCGTGATGGGTCCGGAGCCAGCGCTCGAACGCCGCGGCCGAGCGAAAGGCCTTGATGGCCCGGGGATCGGGGATCACGGGAGGCAAGGACGGATCGTACACGGTGATGCCTGATGTCTGATGTCTGATGCCTGATGCCTGATGTCTGATGCCTGATGCGTGAGGCATCAGTTCAGAATTCAACGTGCACGATGCAGGGCTTCCCGGGACAGAGGTTAGCGGCACAGGTGTGCGGGGTGAACGCATGGCGCATGACGCATAGCGCACCGGTAGGCTGCAGGCTGTAGGCCCTAGGCTGGCTGCGAACGCCTAGTGCATCGCCCGATGAACGCGAATCCGTCCCATCTCGTCCAAGGGCCACGTGGGAGTGGCGAGGTGTCGCCGGGAAGGGGGGCGCATGCGGGGGATGCTGATCACGACAGTGCTGGTGACGCTCGGGGTGGGAGTCGCCCATGGGCAGGACCGGCGGTCGGCCGAGGAGTGGTGCCGCGACTCGGGATGGTCGGGCGATGGCGAGCGTGCTTGCGACGTGCGGGAGTACACCGTGGCCGCGCCGCACCTGGACCTGGATGCCACGCCCAATGGTGGGGTGCGGGTGGTCGGCGGCCCGCGCACCGACACGCTGGTGCGGGCCCGCGTCGTGGCCACGGCCGCCACCCAGGCCGAGGCCGACGCGCTGTTGCGCGACGTGAAGGTGGCCACCGACGGCGGCACCGTCAGGGCGACCGGGCCCGATCGCTCGGGGCGACGCAGCTGGCACGTGAGCTATGAGGCCTGGGTGCCGGGCCGGTCGGATGTCACGGCCCACACCCAGAATGGCGGTATCTCCGTGTCCGATGTCTCGGGGACCGTCCGTGTCGACGCCCGCAACGGTGGAGTCACGCTGAGCCGCGTGGCCGGCGACGTGAGAGGACGCACGACCAACGGGGGCCTCACCGTGGAACTGGCCGGGCCTCGGTGGGAGGGCGCCGGTCTCGATGCGAGCACGACCAACGGCGGCGTCACGGTGAAGGTGCCCGAAGGTTACTCCTGCCAACTGGCCGTGGGCACCGTGAACGGCGGTCTGCGGGCTGATTTCCCGCTCACGGTCCAGGGCCGCCTCGACCGCCGGATCGAGATGCCCCTCGGACAGGGCGGCGCGCCAGTCCGCGTCAGCACCGTCAACGGCGGCGTCCGTCTCACGCGCTAGCGCATGGCACATGGCGCACCGGTAGGCCGTAGGCCGTAGGTCGTAGGCTGGTTGAGAACGCGTGGCGCATGGCGCATGGCGCATGGCGCCGCGCGACTCGTGCCCGGCGGTGAAGGCCCTGACGTAGCCGTCGGACCTCAATCCGACGGATGGATTGCTGAGCCGCAGTGCTCCGGACAAGTCCGGCGACGACGCCCGCTGGCGGGTTCGCTACGCCCGCTGGCGGCTCGGCGCTCGAGCATTTGCGGCATGGGCGGCATTCACGGCATGCTCGGCATTCCCATGCGCCGCCGCACCGCCCTGCAACTCCTCGGGTCGTCCCTGCTCACGCCCTGGGCGAGCGCGGCCGCGCAGCCGGATCGCGAAGACGCGTGGGTGCCCCTCTTCAACGGGCGCGACCTCGTGGGCTGGGACACCTTCCTCGGCAAGCCTCATCCGACGACAGACGTCCCCGGCCTCGCGCGCGCGCCAGACGGCTCCTACGCCGAGGTCGTCGGCGTCAACCGCGATCCGCGGCGCGTGTTCTCGGTCGTGCGCGAAGACGACGCGCAGGCCATTCGCATCTCTGGCGAGATCTACGGCGCACTGATCACGCAGGCCGAGTACGAGAACTACCACCTGCGATTGCAGTTCAAGTGGGGCTCACGCGTCTGGCCGCCGCGGCCGCACCTGCCGCGCGACACGGGGTGCTGTTACCACTCGGTGGGCCCGCACGGCGCGAGCTACGGCTTCTGGATGCGGTCGTTCGAGTTCCAGATCCAGGAGGGCGACGTCGGCGACTTCCACAGCCTCGCCGGCGTCATCGTCGATGTCTCGGCCACGCCGACCGATGCGACGAACCCGAAGAGCGACCTGCGATACGTGCCCGGGGCGCCGACCGTGGTGGGCACGACGCGCCGCGTGATCAAGGCGGCGCAGGTCGAGCGACCCCGCGGGGAGTGGAACACGCTCGACCTCTACTGCCACGGCCAGACCAGCATCCACGTGGTCAACGGCCGGCGGCAGGTGGTGCTCACGGGCCTGCGGCATCGCGTGGACGACCGGGAGGTGCCGCTCACGCGCGGGCGGATCCAGCTGCAATCGGAGGCCGCGGAAGTGTTCGTCCGCGACCTCTCGATTCGTCCGATTCTGGCGCTGCCGGCCGACTGACGCGATCGGATGACCTGCGCGTGGGCTGGTCGGTCGGGACGGCCGATCCGTCCGCCGTCGCTACGTGCCCGGCTTGACGATGGGCGTCACGACCAGCTTGCGGAACGACACCTTCGAGTGATCGCCCTGGATCATGATCGGGCCGGGAGCGAGCTCGTCGTTGTCCATCGCGCCACCGGTCACGGCGGGCACCAGGGCGTTGTCGTGCACCTTCTTGCCGTTGAGCGTCGCCGTGAGGCGGTTGCCCACGAGGATGCCCTCGAAGATCTGCCACTCGTCGGGCGGGTTGCCGGCATAGACGTCGGCTCGCTTCCAGCCGTAGATGTCCATGAGCTGCCCCGGATAGGCCGGCGTGCGACCGGGCACCGCGAGCATCAGCTGCAGTTCGTAGCGTCCCCGCAGGTAGAGGCCGCTGTTCTGCCCCGCCCCGAGGTTGAACTCCGCCTCGACCTTGAAGTCGGAGAACTTCTGCTTCGTGTACGGGTTGCAGGTCGAACGTTCACCGCGTTCGGGCACGCCGTTGGTCATCACGCCGTTCTCGATGGTCCACCGATCCACGCAGGTCTGACCGGGCTCGGTGCCGAGGCCTGCCCACACCTCCTTGCCGACCCCCGGCCCGACGATCACGACGGGTTTGCCGTAGGTGTGGGCGCCATTGGCGTTGGAGGGCGGGAAGGTGGGCTGTCGGACGCCGACCCAGTGCACGGTCTGCGGCGCGGGCTGCGGTCGGGGTGCCGCCTGGGGCGCGCCGGGGCGCGGCGGGCAGGGCGTGCCGGGCGTCTCGTGCTGTCCAATCAGCGTGCCGCCTTCGAGCCGCGCGCGATAGAGCGGCCCGCACGCGGGCTTGGGCAGCGTTTCGCCCTGGCCGCCGTACTGCCATTGAAGCTCGCCGTCGACCACCTTGATCCACGAGACGGGCGTGGCATGGCCGCCACGGTCGAGGAACAGGCCCTGGAGCCCGTCGCCGACCTGCGTGACCTCGAGGAAGTACACCCTTCGGGCGTCGGTCCCGGTGGCGGTGATGTTCCACCGGCCGACGTAGGGATTCTGTTGGGCCGACAGGGCCCCCACTGCCGCCGCACCCACCGCGGCCATCACCAGCGCTGACAGCACCACCGGAACACGCATGCTCGAACTCCTCCGGGCGCAAGACTACCCGACCGCGCGCCCCGGAGGTACTACGACGCCCGACCGGCATCCGTCACGTCACGAACGGACGGC
>VFQN01000509.1_pt1 | contig 71921 bp, 112 predicted proteins | sample 3512371 | NCBI WGS metagenome assembly VFQN01 (sample SAMN10412370, study PRJNA504923) | tailings metagenome | isolation source: Replicate 2 from Balatoc abandoned mine | place: Philippines: Itogon, Benguet | collected 2017-08-28 | reverse complement strand
CCGCAACCCTACCCCGATCCGTCCCCCATGCTCCGACAGCTGCGTGCGCAGTCGCCCCCGCCGCCGCCGCTGCTGCCGGCCCCGTCCTCACCCCCGCCCCACCTGCTGCACGCCTGCAGCATGTCGGCCCCGGCCCACGCGCGGCCCACAACAGCCCTACGTGCCACTGCGACGCACGTGCTCGAGGCTCCGCCGCCGCACACAGGCAGCGCCGCGCTTGTGGGCCACCCCGTGCAGCCCCAGCCCCAACCGCTGCACCAGCAGCACCAGCACCAGCACCAGCACCAGCCGCTTGACCCCAGCTCCGCCGCGGCTGCCGCCTTCTACTACGAGCTGCACGTCTCCTCCCCGCCCCCAGAGTGCATGGACACTGCCGCACAGCAGCAGCAGCAGCAGCAGCAGCACCACCACCACCAGCCGCCCCCACCCTTCGCTGCCGCACCCTACCCCGACCCCTACGCCATCGTGCCAACGGCCCACGCGCACATCGAGCTGGATGCGCCGCCTCCGGCGCCACAGGTGCAGCAGCCGCAGCAGCAGCAACCTGCTGGCCGTGTGTCCGGTGAGGCGTGGCCGCAGGAGGCTATGGTGTGGCAGGCGCACGTGGCGCGGGTGTACGAGCCGGGCGGGGAGCAGGTGCCGACGGCAAGTGCGTACGTGTGTGCGGAGCCGGCACGGCTTGTGGCTGGACGGGTGGTGGAGTAAAGAAGCGCTGCGTTGCGTTGCATTGCGGAAGGGAGCATGGAAGGGTGGGGGTATTGTCAAGTGTGAGGTGCAGGGCTTTCGAGGTAATTGAGGTGGGCGTAGCATGGCACCACTTGACAGGACTAGCAAGTAGTCAGCAATGCCATTAAGGCTTTACGTTCGTTTGTGGACGCTGTGTCTGGGGTGCAGGGGGATGTACGGGGTGCTGTGTAGGCCACACCGGGGACTGCGGCCAGCTAGTGGTGCAGGTTGCCTGGGTCACATGGGATGACGCTCCATCGAGGTCGAGTTTGAAACGGCTCCTACACGTGTGGGTACATATCTCAGTACGGAGTACATTCGGACTCGTCACGCGGATACGTGATAGGTCAGGACGTGTGCCTGTACAGCTGTGCTGCTGGTGCTTGGCGCGGCGATGAAGGATGCCGCGGGGAAGTCCTGTTGCACGAACAAGTTGTTTTGCGGGCCGCTCTGCTGCTTCGCAAAGTTTTGACGACGATCCAGTGGCTCGGTTGCGGTCAGGGGCACTTCGACACTGGCGTACATGGGTGGAGGCCGGGCGTTACAGCACACTGACATGTGGCAGGTGGCACCAGGTATACGTGGCGTGCGGTCGGTTGGATGTGCCATGCTGTGTGCATAACGGACATTGGTAACGATACTGCGCATGCGGGAGGTGGTTGGTACTCACCTGAATGCTGAATCCATCTCTGCGCGAAGGCGCCGCATAGGTTTGACCAGGCGGCACGGGGCACGTGCGTTGCATGTCGGGCCGTCTTGAAGGCACGCTGGTAAGGCGTGCCAGCAATAAAAAGCAGTATGCACGGTTTCATGACTGTGTATGTTATTGGTATGGGAATGCGCAGGTGCTTTTGGATAGGCACACCGTAGGGCTGGTACCTGCGCAGGCAAACTCTCCCCGCAGCTCCCGCTGCCGTTGCATGGCACGTGCGTGTGTACGGACTGCACGCAGTTGGGCTGTTGCAGACGTTGCTTTCAAGTAACAGTCGGCCGATGTTGCTGGGTTGGGTTGGCTGCCCGGCTTCCGCTTTGTGTCCACAGGCAAGCACGGCATTAGAGCACGTGGCCGTGGGCACGCCTGAGCCATGCCCTGCAGTTCGGTTGACGTTTTTTATGCAGACATCCGCAGTGCCAGCGCTGCGTAAAATAAGAAGTTGGAAGGAGCCTAGGACCTTACAAGAGTGCGTTGAGCCCTCTGCCAGCCCATTAGGCGCGAAGGGGTAGGCAGGGTTTGAAGCCTGTGAGGGCTAGGTACCCTCTCGCCATGATTGCGGCACGCCGAGGCGGGAAGTTTCCAGGTTCCGGCCGAGGTCGATCAGTCCGTCATGTGTATCGGTCAATAAGCACAAGTATAGTAGATTGCCCCGTTTGCGATCTCAGGTCACCAAGTCTTTTAGTTGACCAGACAGCGCCTTCGTCTGTGAAAAGTCCTGAACGCACCCTTGGACTTGGCTACCAACATGGTATGGACACACATGTGTAGCCAATACCAGAGTCAGTCCGGAAGGATGTCGTTGTGACACAGCCTTTCGGCGGCATTCCCATTTCTGTAGGACCCCGCGGCAGCGGCAGCCATGATGGGGAAAGGAGTTCCGTCCGGACAAGTAAGCTTGATCGCATAGTGGACGGGGAAACGACTGCATTACGTTACACGGTCTTGACGACTGGGCATCCATTCCGTGTGCTTAGGGGCCGACCCCTGAGGAGATTGAAGCACAAGAGGAAGCGAAGAGGTATGATCCGGGAGGGCGGCTTCGCAGGCTGCCAGGGATACAAGGAGACGTAGCTGTTTGGCGCACACGGGCACCCCGCACGCGTGCCTGCCTGGGTCTGTGGGTCACAGGTGCGACTTGCGGCCCGTCCATCACCGCCAACTTGCAGCTAGGTGCTGACTGGACGCCATTAGACACATGAGACTTAGGCTGCGTTGGGTGAGCATGTCATCACGTGGGCCCAGGCGGCTTCGACGAATGGGCAAGCTGGCCCGAGAAACGTTGCATAATCGTGCCGTGCAACCTGCATACCGGTACCTGACGGTTCCGCACCCGGCCTCACGCAGGTCGGCGGAGGAGCAGCGGAGAACCATGCTGGCGGCGTGCATGACCCCGGACGCACGGGAGAGGCGTGAGTGGGGCCTGGGCGGAGGGAGGCTTGTGGCTGGGGCTCGGGATGGCTGAGGTCGTCCTGGTGGGCAACACGAGTGCCGGGGGCCCAGGCTGCATGACGTATCCTCAAACCGACCATGCTATCTTTGACTGTAACACAACACAGAGCTGCTACTCACTACACACATACATTTTCTTTTGTCCCCGCCACGCAGTGTCCCGCATCGCCATCGTGAAGCCTGAGAAGGCCCGGGGGGTGGAGAACATGATCCTCGGCGCGGCGCAGCGCGGGGCGCTGGGGGCCAAGGTGGGCCGGGGCCCCATGACTGTGCGGGCAGCAGCAGCAGCACACACACACACGCACACACACCGCCAACACGACCCACCGCACGTGCGGCCATGCGCCCTGCACGGGAGTTGCGGCGCCTGAAACGGCAACGGCATGATCCTTAGCCGGCAGCACGAGGATCGTGTGTCGTCTGCACCCCTACGAAGGGGAGCAGCGCACGATCAGCAATGGACACAGCGCTATGCCAGACGTCGTGCGAGGCAGGCGTCCATGCCGGTGCGCCTCTGCACCCTTCAATACCACACACCACATGAGGCCCTTGTCTTATAGCCACCCCTCTACACCCATACCGGTGCGCACCCTAAGCGACCATCGCTACGCAGCAGCACGCGACTCCACGCTGCACGCACCTGTCAACACAGCGAAGCCACACACCTGCACGTGCACGTGCACCGCAGGTCACGGAGGAGCGGCTGGTGGAGCTGCTGGAGCAGATCAACGAGCGGGAGGGCGCGGCCAAGCCCAAGATCACCATCCAGCGCCGCCGCCCCAACATGTTCGACGACGACTGAGCGAGCGGGGCGGGGAGCGTGCAGTGAGCGTGTGGGTGCTTGTGGGTGCTGGGTGCAGCAGGAGCTGTGGACTGGCTGCACAACAACAGATGCTGGTGGATGGCGTACGGTGTCGGTTGCGGACCCGGCAGGCGCTGGCCGGGCCTAGAGGGACCGAGGCCAGTAACCTGCGCTGGGCAGGGAGATGGGCAGGGCGTGGGCAAGACGTGCGGCGCAGGGCAACTCTTCGAGCCTCCAGGAGTGCTTGTTGCTGTGGAGAGTGGTGGAGGCACGTGCCATATGGGCGTGTACGTAATTGCGTTGCTTGGGGCGACGACGCAGCTGCCATTGCAGCTTTGACCACTCGTGCTGGCTGCTGCGTTGACAGCAGCTGGCTTCAATTGACACCATCGTTGCTTTTGTTTGCCCCGGTTGTGCGGTGGGTGTACTGGCACACGGGTAACCTCACACGACAGGCAAGTGCGGGGCCACATTGCGCGAGGTCCCTGGGCACTGAACGCAACTTGTAGACGGGTGACACAGGTTGCCTTGCAGACGTGACTGCGGCAGGAAGGGATGCTGTTTGCGCTGCTGCTTGGCGTCCGGAGGCTGTCTGCGTGTGCAGGTAGGGGATTGGTGGTTCCAGACGTGGCGGATGTGAAACAGATGTGCAACATATGTATTTTGCCAAGCTAATGACAAAAGCCGCAGCGGTCTTGCAACATATGTGTGAGGGCAGCTGATAAGGTGGAAGCGAGCATACCCAGCGCGCCCCAATTTGGTTGAAGGACGGCATTTTGAACCAGAGCTTTGTTACTAACGGGCCAGGGCCTGCAAGGCACCTTAAGACGTGAGAGGTACCTCATGTCCCCAAGCCTGGGGGCATGGCGTGTGGGGTAAAGCGAGTGACACCGTTTAAGGCGTCGGGAAATTGCCCCATCATCAAAAGTTAGCCAACAGTCCAATGTCTCAGCTAGCTGCCACAGGCCCACAGCAACACCAGTCACTGCCGCCCATCACAAGTCCCCCGCAAGAACATTGGGACACACCTCCCCAGCCTCCACAACTTGAGCCCAATAACGAAGCGTGCGTTACCACCTGTGCTGCAACAGCGCCTCCGGTGCAAGGCGGTCAGTACATTCTCACCTACGGTAGATTGCTACGTTGCCGGTACCGAGGCAGCACCCTGACAACGTAATACCAGCAACAAGCCCGACGAGCTGTTTCTGTACTCATGCATGCGGGTGGGTGCAAAACTGCAAGCGCTCCAGCCGGTTGGCCCAAGCCGGGGCCTCCTACACCCCCTCCTGCCGTACGCAACGCTGCCGTACCAACCACAACACAACGGTCCAGGCAGCGCGCCCCGCACGTGTCACACACGCCAACACACACCTGGCAGGAGTCCCACGAGCCCTGCCCGCTGCAGTCGCAACAGCACCGACCGCCAACCCTCGACGCGCACAGGTAACTAGGGGCGCACAGCCGTGCACTGCCACTCATCACCAACGCCCACTGCAGCGACGTCCACCCCTGCGGGTCAACACGTCCCACGTATCCCCCGCCATGCCGCAATGCCGTACTCCTCCTCACGCGGACTTCTTGTCCCCCGCCGCCGCCAGCGGCTGCGCCTCTCCCTCCCCTTCTGCTGCTGCCAGCGCTGCTGCCGGTTCTGGTGCCGGCAGCGGCAGCGGCAGCCTTGTGTTGAGTCTGAATTTGCGCGCCAGCATGCGGTCGCGCAGCCACAGCGGCAGCATCAGCGCGAACCGCACCGCGCCCACCATGTGCCCGTACATGAACACGCGGGGAGGCGCGCGGCGGAGCACCTGGTTCGCTGCGGGTGTAGGTGTGGAGTAGAATGTAGGAAACGGGCATGTGGTGTCATGGACGGGTGATCTTCAGCGCTTGTGGCCGTGGGGCGCTGCGGGGTTGCCCCACTGGTGCTGGACCCGCACCCCACACATACGTATGCTCATGGGGTGCCAGCGGTGGGGTGGAAGGAGGTGCGGGCGGTCGTTGATGTAGCTGATAGAGAGCCGCAGAGTTGCTCACCGACTTTGCGCGCGAACACGTCCGTGGGCGTGGACTTGGGCGACTGGCTCAGCTGCGTCCGCGCCCGCAGCACGGGGAGGAAGGGCAGGTACAGCCTGGTGGGGTACCATGGTAGGGGCGTGGGCGACAGCGATCATGCAACAAGCTGCCCATGCATCAAACACGACACAAAGGACTTCATGTAGGGCCCGCCATTGCAGTTGTCCAACGCTCCACCCGGGCTGAAGTACCGCTACGGGACATTGCTGCCCTGCAGGCGACCCCCTTGCAAGCCGCACGGATCCAGCCCGCCGTGCAATTACTAAAACTAGGGAAATCCCTGTACCTGATGCGCTTGTCGTCGAAGCTCTTTTCGTTGTTGACCCCGATGTTTGAGCGGATTGCTCCCGGCGCCACCAGCACCACCCTGATGCCGAAGGGGCCCAGCTCCAGGCGCAGCGCCTCGCTCATGGAGTGAACCGCGGCCTTGGACGCGCTGCGGACACAGATGCAATGAAGATCGACGGGGGCACAGTTACACGTCTACAATCTGAGCAATGGTGTCTTGGCGTCTTCATGGAGGGTGTTGCACTTCAATGTGGTATGGGAAACAATAGGGTACACGACCAGTGTTGGAGGATGGATACATGAGTTACAAGCGCTGGCCGGCTGGGCATGCCAGCCGTACGGCACGTGCCTGTACACGCCGGCCCACGGCGTGGCGAAGAAGCCCACCACGCTGCCCACGTTGACCACCGTGCCGCGCCGTGCGGCGGCCATGTACGGCACCACGGCCTGCGTCACGGCCAGCAGGCCCCACACGTTGGCGTCAAACAGCTGCGGGGGCGGCAGGGCGGCGGCGCGCGGCAGGAGGGCGGCAGGGTGGCAGCGTTCAGCACACTAAGATAAGGGAGCGCTATCGATGGGAATGGTACTACGGTGCGTGCCGGTAGTCTGTCCCCCAACACCCGGTAGTTTAGCGCACGGCGCCATGTGGTGGTACAAGGCGGATGTTTACGCAGCATGCTTAGCTGTCATACGTGCAGCGCTGCCGGCGTTGCAAAGCGGTTCCAAGTTAGTCTGGCCGAATGCGCCAATTGAAGCGGGGCCTCAGGCACCTCGTCTGTGGCTGTCCGCACCTTCTTAGCTGCTTCGATGTCGACCTCGGCGAGGGGCGCCACCTGCGGACGTGTGAGGATTGGAACACGCGTTTCGGCGCTGCAAGAGTACCGGAGGGCTCCTGATGCCAGCTTGCCACGCCCCAGAGCGCCCTGCTACCAGTGCTGCAGTACTACAAGTCACGAGGTAGCGGAGGCCCCTTACGTAAGACGCAGCTGCTATGTAAGAAACAATGTGCCGGCTCGACGCTCAGGAACCCAGGTCATTGTCCAGGTGCATTGACAGACGCAAGCAGCTGCTGTTCCTGTGGTTTCCCAACACGCCCGCAGCTGCCCGCACGGCCAAGCAACCCACCAGGCCCACTCCCGCGTTATTGATGAGGATGTCGATCCGGCCGCCCGTCTCCGCAGCCACCGCCTCCACCGCTGTCTTGACGGACACGGGGGATGTCACGTCCAGCGGCAGCGTGCGTATGCCCAGCGCGGCCAGCTCGCCCATGGCCTCCACACGCCGGGCGGTAGCGAACACGCGGCAGCCCCGCGCGTGGAACTCCTTGCACAGCCCCGAGCCTGCGAGCAGCGCGGGAGCCGGCGGGGCCCGGAAGGGACGGCAGTGTTGCAGGTACCGGTACCAGTGTGTCAGTCGGGCGTGGCGGGTTACGCAAGGGGTGCGCTGTGGTGCTGCTGGATTCAGGCTGGGGCCGTTGAGTGTGGGTGTGGAGGGGTGTGGCCGAACCGTGAATAATAACTGTCGGCCCTGCTAGGGCACACATGTGTCCTAGCAGCTGAGAGTGTCTGGGTTCTCGTAATTCAGGTTGTGAGTCATTGGGGAACGTGTATTTTCAGATAGGCCTGCTCCTTCAAGGAACACGAGTGTCCTAAACCAAACTAGCAGGGTTTGAATAACAGCCAGCCAGATGTGGGTGTGACAAGCGCACGCCCCTTGCAGAACCCTAGCGGGCGGTGGGGCCTGCCCCATACGCCGAAGGGCCAACGTGCTTCAGCCCAATGATGTCAGGTACCGTCCAGCGCGCTGCTTCCCCTCATTTGGGCACAGAAGAGGTCAATTTTCACGGTCCAAGCTTACCGATGCCGCCATCGGTGCAGCCAGTCACCAGCACCACCTTGCCGAAGCTCATTTCCCAGCAGCCTCGCGCGAGCGTGTCTTCTGCGTGTCGAGTATGCGCCTGGCGTCCTAAGCAGTTGTTGTGTAAGATAGCTGTTCAGGCTACACCAGCTGTTGTGGGCATTGACAAATGCCAGGGGCAGGGTGTTGCGTGTTGCGTGCCTGTGACAGGCGAGTCTCAGTAATGAGAACCACACGAGGCAGTCAGCTAGCTGGAATTGCTTATGCTTTGTTATCCTCAAAGATCAACCCGCACACAGCGCACAGGCGAACTGTGAAGAGAGCACCTGTGCAATGCATACCGGTATTATTGTGTTATTGTGACGACCGTTGGCCTTCTCGCACAGCATTGACCGGGACTAACCGCAGCAGCTATGTATTATCGTATTAGCGGTACTACCTGCTAAACTGCGTTATCGTTTCGTTTGCTGCAATACCTTTGCCAGGGTCAACTGGCCCCGTGCAACCATGAAAGTAATGATACTACCCGGCTAACATTTGGTCCAAACAATGCCTCCGCATCCTAAGAGTGGCGGGGGCGATGCGGAGGACGCCTTTGCGCTGCGGGCCCATGCGCCTGTGTCTGTCGTCCGCGCTGCAAAGTAAGGGGCCTTCGTCATGCCCCAAAAGCTGCAGTTACGTGTTTGCAAAGCTCATCGGCGTGTTGGACGGGCATGCAGGGCATCTTTAAAGGAGCCCACCCGACCCGTCACTCCCGCGGACTACGGTCGGCAGCTTTTTGCGTCGGGCGATCCCAGCAATCGACCTTCGACATCATACTCAGTGTCGGGCAGGTGGGACGCAGGGATCATGTACCGGGCTGACTGTGTCCGAGTCCATACCTGCCGGGCTCACCCTACCCTCGTCCGCCCTGGCACGCAGCAAGGGGTTCTACCAGGATGGGGGCCCAAAGCTGGCTTTGCCCAAGCTTGAGACAGGGCGACCAGGTGGGTGCTGAGCACGACCCCTATAGGGCCCTGTTGCTGTTGCAATAAAAGGGCTGAGATGCCTCCCCTGCGGCGTGCACCCCTTACCCGACCGGGGCAGGCGAAGGACATGCATCCCTACCTGCCCAACCTTGCGCACCCGTGGCGATTGAGTATCGTCTTAACGGGCCATACTTTGGCCGCGCGCAGATACTCAGGCCACGGGCCACCTGCGGAAGATCCCATCCGGGGCAGAGAGGGAGCCATCCAGGTACGTGGCTTACGGCAGTACACGAGCGCGCTTCCTTGGTGTGTCTGGCACCCGCATACCAGCCTAGGGGAGCATGTGTGGACAGCATGTACTGCACCACACGCCCAACGCTACTTGCTGCAGATGCCTACTGGTATGCCATTGTACTCCTGTTGAATGCTGTCACCACTTGCTGCCGGCTGCACCTAGGCTGTCCGGCGGGTCTCCCCTGCCCGGGCTCGACCCTGGGCTGGCGCCCCTGGGCAGCAGCCGCACGCCGCGCCAGACGCCTGCGGAGACGGTGGCGGCGCTTAAAGCCAACATGGCTGCGGGGGTGGTGCCGCCTGAGCCGGACCACAGGTGGGGCGTGGGCAGGGGCGGGGCTGTGCGTGCACGGCGGTGTGGTGCCCGGTGGCGGGGTGCCATGGCGTCTGACCGGCAAAGAGAAGAGCGAACTGCTGATGGGCCAATGCCCTAAACGGGGAAGCAAGCAGCTGCCCCCTACTGGACAACATTTACCACAAACACGTAGTCACCTAGGGAACTTGCTACGCGTGGAACAGCGCTGCTTCTCTTCTTCCAATACGCCGTGCCCCTCTGCTGGCCCCGCCCCCGCCTCCGCACAGCGTCAGCCGTGGCCATGGCTCGCGCGGCTCCTCCGCCGAGCCCGCCAGCCATGCCCCCGGCGCCGGCCCCGCCGACCCGCGCTCGGCCAGCAGCCTCACGAGCTCCATGTCGGGCCTGGCGCTGGGGCTGACAGGGGAGACCTCGCTGTACGGCTTCGGGGGCCTGGCGGCGGAGGGCGGCGATGGGCCTCCCCTGGACCCCCGCCGGAACGACGACCTGCCGCCGCGGCCGGGCACCTCCCGGGGGCGGCCTGGGTCTGCGGCGCTGAGCGATGTGATGGATCCCATCACGGAGCGCTTCAACGGGCCGCCGCCGGGGGTGCAGGACATGGGCAACGGGGCGCAGGTGGGGTGTGGGGTGCGGGGGTGGGGTTTGGGACGCGATGTAGGGCCTGTGGGTGGGGAGAGGGTGGTTCAGGAGCGGACTTGGTGCAGGGGTTTGGGATTTGTCGGAGCGCCTGAGCCAACGGCGAGGGGCGGGTGCATCCAGCTTACAAGCTCCCCTGGCAGGCTGGACAACGGGGTGGCGCCGCAGGACTGGTGCACCGCAAATCCTCGTACCGAGCGAGGCGAGAAGGGCATGGCGAGAGAGGAGGGTGGCCTTGGCGCCACGCCCGTCACCTCCGCCGTATCCCACAACGCGTGCCCCAATGGCCGAAGTGCTTATGTACCCACATGTGTGCGCAGGTCCTGGACATTAGCGTGTTTGCGCAGTACAGCGACGATGACGAAAACGACTTTGACGGGCACGCCCACAGCCACGGGCAGCCCCCCGCGCACTCCAAGGCCCACGGCCAGCAGCCCGACCGCAGCCACGCCGGCGGCGGCAGCAGCAGCAGCAGCAAACAACAGCACCACCCCGCGTCTTCCCCATCCGCCTCCTCCCGAACCGCTTCCTCTCGAACCTCCTCCCACGCCCAGCCCCCAGCCCCCGGACACTCCTCCTTCTCCACCCACGCCCCGTCCCATCCCGCCAGCACTACCACCGCCAACCAGTCTGCCCTCCCTTCAGCCGCCAGTGGCGGCGTCCTAGACTCCTCCGACGCGTTCCACACGTGGCGGTCCAACGTGGAGGGGGTCCTGGCCGAGCTGACCGCCTCCATTGCCGCCAAGGCGCCCACCGCCACGCTGTGCGGCCACACGGCCAAGCTGCTGGCGCTGGTGGAGGAGGCGCGGCGGCGGGAGCACTCGTCGCGCTGGCTCAACAGCGGCAGCGCCGCGTTCAGGGAGGCTGGGCCGGGCGGCGCGGCGCTGAGCATGCGGGAGGCCGTCAGCGAGCACGTGTTCAGGCTCATGGACAGCAGCAACAGCGAGCTGCTCATGAAGGTGGGGACTGCGGGGGTGGTGGACAAGGGTCCCTTGAGACCGGGCAGGGTGCAGTTGACAAGGCAAAGAGCGGAGGGACGGGGATCGCAAGCTGAGCGTGAGACGCGGGTCTTGAACGTTCAGCAGTCTTCCGTACTTCCAGTACGCTGGGGTTGGAATGGACAGGTAGACATGTAATGCAGCTGGCGGGACCCTTGTACGCCATTTCCACTCCCCAACTCCCCCGCCGCTCCCTCTTCCCCCTTCCCCTTCAGGCTTGCGCGGTGGTGCTGCGCGTGGTCAAGAGCCGCCAGCCGCTGCTGCAGACAGCCAAGCTGCTGTACCGGCTGAGCAAGGACAGCGGGCACGACGTGCTGTTCCGGCGCGAGGGGCTGCTGGAGCCGCTGGTGCACACGGTGCATATCATGGTGGCCAGCGCGGGGCACAGCGCACACCCGGGGAACATGCATGAGGTGGGTTGGGTGGGCTGGGCGGGCGGGTGGGGGCTGCATGGGGGTGGGGGCGGGGGATGGGTGGTGAGGACACGGGCGGGTTTTGGTGGGCAAAGGTTGGGTTGTGTAGTGGAGGCTTCATGGATGGGGCAGACCTGCACAGGGTTACTTTCGATGCCGGGGGTAAGAGGTGAGGCATGCTGCGCTGCGCTGAATAACGGGTTTGACATGTGGCAGGAAGGGTGGGAGGTCGGGGTGGAAATGAAGTGACAGGTGCTTGGGAAGGAGGATGGGCACCAGGCCGGCACGGCCAGCAGTAGGGCCAAGGAGTGCAGAGGTCATGAGTGCGCAGGCTGCAGCTGCTGTTTGCACATGCAAGCGCAGAGCACAGATGATTACCCACGAGTACACCGTTCAGCGCAAGGACATGTTCGCCTTGTCATTGGGGAAGCCAGCAATGCTCTGGGTGCATGTCTTATTCATGAGGCGCTGGTTGCCGGCCCTTCGGCTTGTCTTTCCCTTTGCTGACGTCGTGCCGTTTGCCCCTTCCGTTGCTGTGCCTTTCCTGCCCCCTCGTCCTCCCCCACCCCCAGCCGCTGGTGTACATGAACGGCTGCCTGAAGAACGTGTCCAACGACGCCTCCAACCAGCGCGCGCTGGTCAAGCTGGGCGCGCTGCACGTGCTGGCGGCCCTGTGCAACCAGCTGGCGGAGCAGGTGCGGGCGGGCGTGCGTACGGTACTGATGATGCCTTGATCTGCGTGCCTGGAGTGTGAGGTGAAGGTGCACGGACTTTTGGAGAGGCCGTGTCAAGACACTGGGCGCTATGCAGCCGGCTGGCGGGGAGGGCGGCAGGAGCGCGCGGGTAGAGCGCACGGCCGTGGGAACATCAAGCTGGGGAGTGCAGAGCCATCAAGGACAACACCCTCGAAAGCCCTGGGCCTTGCTCTTTGTCCTCCGCCTTTGATGCCACTTAGTCCTGTCCTCCAAGGGCCCCTTGTTCGCGTAACGCCTCCGCATCAACACCACACCGAGCACCCCGCCCTCCTCCTTACCAGGCCAAGTCCGGCGACGAGGCGCTGGCCGAGTCGTGCGGCCAGGTGGCGGTGCAGGTGAGCGGCGTGCTGTGCAGCCGGGAGGTGCCAGCGCGCGTCCAGTGGCCTGCAAAGCAAGGACTGTAATGGCATTTGATTCAGTTAGTTCTCCTTGCCGTATGACCACCGGCACCAATTGTCCAGCTGCACGTTGAGCATGTCTTCCCCATCAAGTCTGAGACATGTATGCCCTGGACTACATGTTTGGTGCAGGTGAGCGGCGTGCTGCGCAACCTGGCCGTCCCTGCCCACAACGCGGCGGCCTTCGCGGCGGCGGGCGTGCTGCCGGCGCTGCGGGCCGCGTGCGGCGCGCTGAGCGGGCAGGCCGAGGTGGTGCTCAACACGGGGCGCATCCTGTCCAAGCTTTCGCTGCACGAGGGCTGCCAGGAGCTCATCGCCAGCGACCCTCACTACGCGCCGTTGCTGGTGGGTAGCGGGTGCGGGGATAAGAAAAGCATTGTGGGGGTGGCAACAGCATAGCGGGGGAAACAAAGCATAGTGCAAGCAGGTACGCGCCGCTGCTGGCGGCTGAGAAACGATGGACCAGTGGGTAAGGGCCGAGCGGCGCACGATGCAAGGCGGTGGGGGCGTAGTGCAAGTGCGTACGGTCGCTGGCATGCCCTTGGTTACAAGAACGCACGCTGTCTGGTGGTACACCCTGGCGCCCAGCCACACTCTCTACCCCGCGGCGTGCTTTAAAGGCGCACCCTTGTCCTCCGCGCACTATCAGGTTAATCTGTTGGGGCAGTACGCGGACAACCGTGCCATCCTGCTGCGCATTGCCTTCGTGCTGGGCAACCTCACAACCAACAGCATGGACTACCGGGAGCAGGTGAGGACAGGGCGCGGGCGCCGGTAGCTGGCGGGGAGGGAAGGGCCTGGCGGGGGTGCATTGCTGCACTGCTACCGAGGAGCTGTATGTCCTCGTTCCCTACGCAGCGCGATCCATGATCCGCTCGTGAGCTCAGTGCCCTGCGTCTTACAGCAGCTGCCTGTTATGTCGAGCGCCTTGCCTATCCTTTGACTGTCACGCCGGCTTTGCATCCCTGCACGCGCGCAGGTGTGCTCCGTGCCGTTCGCGTTGGTGACGGTGGTGGGCATCCTGCAGCGCTACGCCTTCGGGGGGCCGCCGGCCGGCGGGGAGGCGGGCGGCGGCAGCAGCGCGGCGGCAGAAAGGTGCGGACCACACATTTGTCTACAGCGACTTCTATCGCACCACCTTCTTCCGCTTCCGGTGCACGGAAAAAGAGACACTACCGGCAGCCTTCCTACTAGGCCACTTGTCCCGCGCACAGAAGGACAAAAAGCAGCTCAACCTCCTGGTCGCCAAACCGCATTTGCTCCTGCCTCCCGTGCCCATCCCTGCCCAGGCTGTCCCGCGCCGCCTCGCACGAGGACTGCCTGGTCAAGGTGCTGCGGCTGGTGGCCAACCTGGCCATCCTGCCCGAGGCGGGGCACGTGCTGGCGGAGGAGGACCACGTGGCGGCCGCGCTGCAGCACCTGCTGGAGGCGCACGGCTTCGAGGCGGCGGAGGAGCTGGTGCTCAACACCGTGTGCGCGCTCACGAACCTGTCCTACTACCAGAGCGACCCGCCGGGGTTCACCAACAAGGTGGGGAACCGGGTGGAAGCGCGGTTGCAGAATCGGCGGATCGGGACATGGCGGGGATGGCCGATGGGACTCCTGGTGGGGCGCTGCAACCGCCAGCTCGCTGACTTGTGTTCCAGTCATGGGGTCTAGGCTCAGCCGCAAAGGCCGGAGGGCGTTGGGTTGGGAAACTAGGGCAGTTGGCTTCAGCGTACCGTAAGGAGCATGTGGGGGGCTGCGGTTAGCGGCGTGTGACCGATCATGTTAAACCCGCTATGCTTTCCTCTCCCTGTGAACAAGCATATAGATGCCTTCCAAGCGTACCCCAAGAGCAGGCTTTTACTATCATCCAGTTCCCTTGCCTTCCCCTGCTGTGCAGGTCCTGGCGCTGCCCGCCGCCCGGCTGCTGCCGCGCATCACGCCGCTGCTGCTGTGCGACAACGAGGAGGCGGTCATAGAGGCAGCGCGGGTGTACGGCAACTTCTCGCGGTCGCCCGAGGTCCGAGACTACATGCAGGTAAGGCTGCGTTGGGTCCGGCCGGACTGGCCGGGTTTGCAGGCGCAGGGCACTTGCTTTGCGCCTGATGCACGTGTCGGTTGCGCCAGTCACATCATCAATGCCAACTCCTTTCCGTGTCCGCATGGCCCTGTACCCGTGGACCATCCGCACGCTTCCTTTCCCGTGGCCTTGATGCTTCCCACTTCGCCACAAACTTTGAGCTCTTACGACAGTTGGTGCCCACTTCCCCCCATCTCGCAATCCCCGGTGCCCGCGTCTCCCGCACGCCTTACAATGCCGCCTCGTTCAGCGCTTCACGCGATCCCTCCGTCCCACCCCTCGTGCCCCCAGGGCGCCCGCGTGATCGAGGCGCTGGTGCTGCTGCTGGACCACGGGCACAGCGAGGTGGTGTACAGCGTGTGCGGCACGCTCATCAACTTCACCATGGACGCGGGGCGCAAGGGCGTGCTGGCGGGGCTGGGCGGCGGGGCGCGGCTGGTGGAGGTGCTCAGCCGCACCGTGGCGCAGGTGGGGCGGGAGGGCCGGGAGGCCCGGGAGGTGATGGGTCCGGACCGGCTCTCGGCGAGGGGTACGGGGCAGGGCGCCTGAAGGTGCAGTGCATTGGCCGGGGCGACTTGCCACCGTAAGTGTCACCGCCAACACCGACGGACATGCCACTGCAAGCATCGTAGGCATGTAATGGCAGGTGTGGTAGGGGTAGGGGCTCGTACACGTGTGCATTGCCTGTTGACGCTGATGACTGTGACACTCCCTCTTTGCAGGGCGAGCTGACGGAGCGTGACGAGGCCATTATCGACGTGGTGTGCAAGGCGCTGTTTAACCTGGCGGCAGACGACGCGGCAAACAACCCGCAGGGGCAAGGTCAGGGGCAGCAAGGGAGGCAGGGGCAGGGGGCAGCTGCGGGCGATGGCGGGCCCGTGGACGGCGAGGGGGGCGGCGGCGGGGGGTGCGGGTTCACGCACGAGGAGGTGACGGAGGTGCTGGCGCTGTTGGAGGTGCTTGAGGGCAGCGCGCTGGGGGAGGGTGAGGAGCTGGGCAGCGTGCTGGGGAGGCTGGCGGCGCAGATGCGGCGGCTGCAGCAGCGGCTCAGCAGCCAGGAGCTGGAGGCCCTGCCGGAGTAGGAGCTGGGGGCACCGTAGGGGGGGCAACTGCCCTTTCGCTCGCGCTTAGGAAGAGGAGCCGTCGAGTACACAGCTGCTATGTTGGGTTGCAGGATCAAGGGGACAGAGCGCTGGGGACCTGGGGGCCTGGAATCAGGGCGCCGGGCGTGGCTTTGCAGGGGACGCAGCGCTGTGTGCCAGAGCTAGGGGCGGATTAGGGGTATGGCCTGTTGCATCAACGAATTATCAGAGGCGCCATGACTAGGTGCTGTGCGGCGCTGTGGAGTACAGTAGGTGGAAGGGGCACAGCGCTGTGTAGAAGGTGCATTACCATGTCAGAACAGTGCTGGACATTCGAGGACCTGTAAAGCCGAGTCACAATCCCTTGTCGCCGAAGATTGCGGTTGAGCGACGGCACTGTTGGCTGAGCGGGCTGAGCGGGCTGAGCGAGCGGGAGCAGTGTGGGTTGGCTGGGTCGGGGTTACAGCGGCCTAAGATGATGAACAGGGATAGGGTAGCGGAGGGGTACGCATCCCCTAACAGAACTTCCTTGCCAAGGTTCTCATACTGATACTTATGGTAGCGCGTGGTTCAAGCTTCGCAACATGTAGCCCCGGATGGTAGGGGACGGCATGACCAGCTGCCCGCCTGCAACGTCACATGCTGGCATCCACCGCCCTTACTTTTGCCTACAGCACCTACTGTGGTTCACCCTTCACAGAAGGCCGGCTGGGCCGCACCCCTGAGTGTACAGAACCGTGGCACGTGCACGTGTCCGCGACAGGGAGAGCATGTACGGACTGCCGCCTGCGGAACCTTCACCGTCCAACTTCACTACGCAAGAACAATATGATGGTCGCGCTGCAAGTCCCAGGGCGGCTGGGAAGGCCTCAGAGCTACTGCGCATGGAGGGCACACATGTAGGTTTTGAGTGCTCGGGCTCGTGAACACCAGACTGTTGTCGTTCTTGCGCCCCAAAAGGACTATATCAACGTCCGTACTCCGGAAAGTGCGCAACCCTTGCGACCTTCCAACGGCACGTTCGAGGAGAAGCCGGGGCCCAACGCCGCGGGAAACAAGGCGCACGCGTTTCGGGCGTTGCGGGTCTGACACAAGCGCGCGAGCAAACTTGTTGCGTTTCACAGCAATACATTGTTGCACCCACTAAGAGGCGGGAAACAGACCCCCCTGGAGGCAACTCCCGCGAGTCCATGCAGACTTACTTACAGCCCTTTTGCTGACTGTCCTGACACAGCTTGATACTCTTTGCTGCTTGTCATAACAGTACAGAGAGCACCAACATAACCCACGACTAGCCCTATCATCTCACAGCCACTGTACAGACCTTCAACATGGCGGTCGATCGGGAGGAATGCGGTGAGCTATCGCACCCTGCCGACCCTCTCCCCTGCAGCTCAATACCTCCAGCTCCTGATAGCTTACACCCTACGAAAATGCAATGCAGTCTACATGGCCAAGCTGGCTGAGCAAGCCGAGCGCTACGACGAGATGGTGGAGGAGATGAAGAAGGTACTTAGGGTCCCAGGGCAGTCGGGGTAACGTAGAACTTCTCACCAGATAAGCATGCAGCAGACGAGTGCAGCTTGTTGTGGCGGGTGCCTGCGATTGTTGAAAGCCGAATGTCGTCAGGGCCTTTGTCCGAGGATGTGGACTGAAGCTCTTGCCGGCCCCCTGTCATGTTGCTGTTAGGTTGCTAAGCTGGTTCACGACCAGGAGCTCTCTGTGGAGGAGCGCAACCTGCTGTCGGTGGCCTACAAGAACGTCATTGGTGCCCGCCGCGCGTCGTGGCGTATCATTTCCAGCATAGAGCAGAAGGAGGAGAGCAAGGGCAACGATGAGCACGTGCAGCGCATCCGCAAGTACCGCGCTGTGGTAAGCAGCAGAGGCGCGGAAGCCAGAGTCCGAGACCCGGGCTGATCCCCTAGACATTTGAGGGGCGAAGCTTCTGCCCAGCCTATTGGACAGCTTGGCCGTGTGGTCTTATGGGCTTGGCTTCTGCTCATTCTGTGGAAATGCCCTTCCCAGGTCGAGGAGGAGCTCAGCAAAATCTGCGCTAGCATTCTGCAGCTGTTGGACGACCACCTGATCCCCACTGCGTCGACCGGCGAGAGCAAGGTCTTCTACCTGAAGATGAAGGGTGACTACCACCGTTACCTTGCTGAGTTCAAGAGCGGCGCTGACCGCAAGGAGGCCGCTGAGCATACGCTGCTGGCCTACAAGGCTGCCCAGGTGCGGAAGTCGAAAAGGCCTACTGGCGTCAGCTGGTTAAGTGGTGTTCGTAAGTGGTGTTCGACGAATATTGGTCAAACGAAGCCTATGCTATGTGTCGCTCTCTCCGCAGGACATCGCCCTGGTGGACCTGCCCCCGACCCACCCGATTCGCCTCGGCCTGGCCCTCAACTTCTCCGTGTTCTACTACGAGATTCTGAACTCCCCGGAGCGTGCGTGCCACCTGGCCAAGCAGGTATGTGTGGACCCAGGGGGCTTGCGTGGCTCACATGTCGGATGGCTCTTAACTTCTGCGCTTGTCCTGCAGGCGTTCGACGAGGCCATTGCGGAGCTGGACTCTCTCGGCGAGGAGTCCTACAAGGACAGCACGCTGATCATGCAGCTGCTGCGCGACAACCTCACACTGTGGACGTCCGACATGCAGGTGCGACCTCTCGTCCGGAATGCTACCTCTTGTCGTCGGACGGCTTTGCTGGCGCCTCCCCGACTGGTTCAAAGCAGCCGATAGTGCTGGCACAGAGCAGCCGTGCTCCTGTCGAAGTGTCGTGACCGTTGCCCTTGGGAGCTTGCATACGCCTGTGCTGTCCCTCTTCACAACATTACAAACAGGCAGCATTTTCTCGATGCAAACCATGTTCGAGCATTTGCTTGAACGCTTTACCAAACCCACTGCGTTGACCGCTCTGCAGGACCCGGCTGCTGGTGACGACAGAGAGGGGGCGGACATGAAGGTTGAGGACGCTGAGGCCTAAGCGGCCCGTCTGCTGAGGCGCTGGAGGCAGCACTCTGGAGGGAATTATAGGGGTGCCACGGGCTTGGGAGTTGGTCGTGCGTTCTCCAATGGATCAGCCTGCATCTCGTCATGGTATGACTGGATACTAAGTGGGCCCACGGAAGTAGATAGCTTACCGCACAGGCAAAGCGCCAAAGGGTTGGTGCTGTTGCCTGATCGCCTTGTCGCTACCAGTGTGGTTACTGTCCCCAAAGACCTGGCATGAGCCAGTGGTGCGGACGACTGTTTACGTGCATGCGTGTTACACTGTGCCTTGAGGGGCAGCGGTCAACTTCTGAGAGGGAAGAGGCACCGTTACAAATGACCTCGTTGACATCTGGCTGTAAGGTCCGTAAAATAACATTGTTTGGGCTCACGTCGTGGCCCGAGGGTTGTCGATTGACCGTACGACATGCCGTTGGGGCTTCAGTCACGAGGTTCACATATCTGCTAATGTGTGGGGGAACTTGACCCCTAACTGCGAGCTGATGCGTGTCTCAGTACGAACAGTTTCGTTGCGTGCAGTCGCCCTGACAAAGTGCACGAGAAGATATACCCTGTCAACCGTCCGAAGCGTGACCGCAGTTACCTGCTGTACAGCGTTGTCCAGATGTCCTCGACACCATGCTCGACACAGCCCCTTGTACGGCGTTGCGCTATCACCGAACAAACAAGCCTACGGGGTGCAACGGGCCCACCTAGGACCCCGTGAGTGAGACTCAGTCAGGATGACTTGGGACAGGACCTGAGCGCCAACACATCACCCATTCTTCAACTAGCATTGTTCAGCGGTCCGCTCTTGGTCAGGTGCGAGTGCCGCTCTTCAACTTTCCTCGTGCTACGGAGATCCAGTTCACACTGTTCACGGTCTGCAGTGGTCGCCGTGACACTCCCACTTTGCTCCGCTTTCGCTCTGAAACGTGTGCACGCCACTGCCGTATTGCGGAGCGAAACACGCGGCGTCTCCGCCATTGACTTGCAAGCTCCCACGCGGCGTACTCCCTCCACAGCATCTTGGTGGGCGCGTCCATGCGACTCGTGTCGGGCAGGCCGAGCAGCGAAATCGAGCTGCTGTCCATCACATCGGCGTTGGCGTTCGGTGGACCTGCAAGGTGAGGGCGGTCGCCGTCTGTCGTACGCTCGTACCCGAAGGAATACGCCGCATGGTACCGGTACCCCCAAGCAAAGTGCAGGAAAGCCCTAATGCATTGATTCGGCACGCCATGCCAGGCCTTAAGCTGGTTAATCGCAACACACCTGTCCGCGCCGCCGCCTCTGCACTGCAGCTTGGATGGGTTACAACCAGCACCTGCGCCGGCGCTGCATCCGCCTTGCCCAGCGCAGACCAGCACTGGAGGCTGCCGGTATCCCCCCAGGGCGCCGCAATCTCGCCGTGCTCCCTTCCCCCGGTCGCCAGGATCCAGTCCTGGTCCTCTGCACAGCGCGGGTCAGCTTGCTCAAACGCCCGTGCCGGTCTGTCGCCAGCTGGCACCAGCGATGATGCAGCGGGTAGCCAGAGCGGCACACGGACTGCGGCTGGCTGGGTGGCTCGTGCCAGCATGCCGTCCGCTTTTGCCATTGTGTCCTCCAGGGCACGCCGGTTTGCCCGTGTGACCGCCGCCAGGGCCTGCCACGGCACGAAGCACGTGCGCAGCAGCTGCCGGGCGCGCAGCAGTGCCGCGGCGTCGTTGGCGGCCTCAATGTGGTCGCGCACGGCACGCAGCACGCGTGTGCAGGTGGCGTGGCGGTGGTGCAGGCTGGCAATGGCGAGGGAGCGTTGCTTGGCTTGCCGGTGGCACGTGTAGTCCTGCAAGGCCCCCATAGCCGCGCGCAACAGCCGCCTGCGGCACCAGTAGGGCATGTATTGGCGTTGTAATGTTCGTCGTGTAGCATTTTCATCCACTTGTGTGAGCAACCGCTTCAAGGGCGTGCTGCCAAACCGGTAACAGGGCATGACAGACCCCTGGCAAACGGTTGCAACGCACTACCGTGTAGGATCATCCCCCACGAATCAACTGGTGACAGCAAGGGCGTCCCCGTACCGGCGCCACAGGAGATGGCGTGCGAGGCTCACCTGTTGTGCTCCCTCCTCACGAAGGAGGATGCGTCCCGCAGCCGTGCCTTCCGCTGTGCCTCCGCCCGCCACTGCAGCAGCACAGCTGCCAGCTGCCGCCGCTGCAAGCACGCACGCAACCCCTCCGCCGCTTGCAGGCCCACCAACGGCGCCTGCCGCAGCGCCGACAGGGAACGGCACAGCAGCGAGTGGTAGAAGTACCTGCAACACACATTGGACCGAAGTCACTAACATTAGCTTTTAGCTCGATGGGGTCACACGCTGGGTGCAGAACGCTCTGAGGACACACTAGTCCAGCCGGTCAGCTGGAGCCCCTGCAGCGGGCGCCAAGCAGTACCCATGTACTCTTGATGGTTCCCGGGCGTACCATACTGCTTTTTACCACGCTCGGGCAGCCGCCTCACCTCCTGGGCCACGTCAGTGTCATGCCTAGGGCCGCCATAGCGAGGCGCAGCAGCGTACGGCAGCGCACCGCCGCCTCGTTGCTCAGGCCCCGCGCCCGCAGCCGCCGCCGCAGGCTGCAGCGGCTGCGCGGTTCCTCCCGCCGCGTGTGCGCCAGCCGCCGCCACGCCCGCAGCAGCCGGGCCGCCACGAAGGCGGCGCGCCGCTCCTGCCACGCCGCCCGCAGCGCCTCCTGCGGCAACACAGCAACGCGCAGTATCAAACATCAAAACGCAAACCGGTAGGTGCTTCTGCCAATCACGTTGCAGCCCAACAAGCAACGGTGATAAGTTGCTGCAGAACTGCTGCCAGGCACACGCGACGGTCTCTTGCGCCCGCGCTCGTCGCTTGTCAGGTGACCACAACAGTAACATGACCACAGCCTGCACCTGTCATACAGCTGTCCGCACGTACCACCGTCCGCACCTGCCACGCCATGAAGGCCCTGACGCGCAGCAGGGAGCTGCGGAAGGCCAGCGCCGCGTGCTGGTTGACGCGCTCGGCCCGCTTGGCGCGGTGGCGGGCGGTGTAGCGCTGCAGCTGCGCCCAGGCGGCCCGCAGGCGGCAGTACTGCTCACCCAGCCTGCGGGGAGCAACGGGTGGTGCGCGTCAAGGCGGGGTCCGAGCCGAGCCGAGGCACGTTGGTGGCGTCAGCACAGCTCATGCACAGCAATTGCCACGTTGACCGGTGCCATGCAGCTGACGGCAGGCTGCACTGCAAACGCAGAGCCGCGTTCGCTGTAAGCTAACGTAAGCTCGCAGGACGGTGATACCGTTGCCGGCTTGCCACGTCCGGCGGACTCACGTGCTGAGCGCGTCTCCGTACTCGTCCCACAGCTCCTCGGCGCGCCCGAACACACGGCATAGCAGCTGCCGGCCGCGCACCAGCGCCCACACGTGCCGCAGGCAGCGGCGGGCCAGGCTGCGGCCGTACCTGCACGGCCCGAGGAAAAGGAAACGGACTGAGGCGCTAAGCTACAGGCGTAGCACCCAAAGTCAAGTGCATAATGGCTAGGTAAAATGTAAACTTCGTGCCCCGTCTGTCGTCGCCCGACGCCTCAAGGAGAGAGCATTACTTGCTTGCACTACCGTACGACACCACTACTTACACAGCGTCCGCCAACTGCTTCCTTGCCCGAGAGGCTCGCTGCAGCTCCAACCCCCGCCGCCAGCCGCGCAGCAGGCATCGCAGCCACAGCCGCCGGGATCGCTCTTTGGCGGCCACCTTGGCTCGCTGCGGGGACGAAGGACCGTGTGTCAAGGAAAGCGCCCAAGGAGTGAGACGCTTAGTTTAAGATGATGCACGGGGACAGTATTGATCACTAAATAGAGGTCCACACGGGCAAGTGCCCTACGGGTTTGCGGCTTGGCCGGGCCACGCACGGTTAGTCGTCAGCCAAGGGCACCCGCAGTCCCGCACCAGTTCTCCCGGCAGCCCTCGTGTTTACCCTGCGTCCACCATCTGCCCCACTCCTTTCCCCGCTCCTGTTGCGCCCTAAAACGTCAAATCGCTACCCACCACACATACCGTACTCACCCTGCACGCCGCGTAGCCCCACCACCGCCTCAGCGCCTTACGCGCCGCCCGCACGTGCCACCACTGGCCCACCACCACCTGCAGCTCCCTCCGCTGCGTCTTGAGCGACACGCGCCACCGCCACGCCGCGTAGTGCCGCCACAGGCAGGCGGTGCGCGCGAAGGCGGCGGCGCGCTGTCGTGGCTCGTCCAGCGCTGCCCGCCACCGCGACAGCGCCCACAGCGCGCTCGCCGCCGCGGCGGTGCGGGCGAGCGCGGCATGCAGGGCGCGGAGGAGGCGGGCGTACTCGGCCAGGGCCTGGCAAAGGGCAGAGGCCAGTTTGGAGTTTGGAGAGTGAAGGGGCAAGCTTGTGTGACCGTACTCTTGGGCAGCGTACTCCTAGGTGCAAGGAGGGCCCTGTGTTGCTGCTGCAATGATGGCAGCATACGGCTGCCAATGACGGCAGCGTACGGCTGCTGCGTGGGCTTGGTGCATTGCGTACCGATTTGGGAGACGATAACTACATGCAACAGAGCTGACTGCAAACAAGCTCGTGCCTCACCTGCAGCACCCGCCGGCACAGCCTCTTGAGGTAGAAGAGGCACGCAGCCTCGTCCAGGCTGTCCCTGCCACCCCCTGCCTCTCCAACCAGGGCGGCGGACAGCGGCAGCAAACCCGCCACCTCTGATGCCTCCACGCCCCCTGCGGTGGGCGCCTTACAGTTTAAATGCTCCAGCTCCGATAGCGCCTGCCCCTGATCTCCTCCCAATCCACCGATCTGGCTGGCAGGCGCGTCGCGTAGGGCACTGCTTGAGCTTGAGCAATGGTGCTCGTGTCCGGCGGCGGCTGGCACCTCCATGGTAGCCGCTGGGGCTGAGGAGGGCGGGAGGGAGGCAGCCTGCAGGCGCTCCAGCATCCGGGCGTTGCGGCTGCCGTCATTGCCGCTGAGCAGCGTTAGGGGGCTGGTGGTGCGGTGCAGTGGAGGCGGGGGCAGGACTGGGTGTAGCGCGTTGGGGCCTCCTACAGTAGCAGCAGCAGCACCGGCTGCTGCTGCTGCTGCTGCCGGCGCCCTGGATGGTGCAAGGGAGGGCCCCGTGCGCTCGTGGCTCGGTAGTGGCGCAGATTCGGTAGGCATTATTATAGTGTCGTTGCTAACCCACACCTCCACGCCCTGGCCGAAGTCCTGTGCCTCTGCGTGCGACGGATCCGCTGCCGCATGCTCTCCGCCGCTGCTCAGCTCGTACACGGTATCCGCTGTTTTGGGTCCGCCGTCTTCCGCCGCCGCAGGCAGGACCAGCTGCTCGGGCGTCTCGTGCAGCGCTGTGGGAGCATCAGCCCCATCTGCTGCTGCCCCTCCGCTGCCTGTGCCGCTGTACCCCGGCTGAACGTTTCCCACCACAGCACTGCGCCGCTGCTTCCCCTCGGCTGAGACTCTCTGCACACCGCCCTGTGCTACCCCACCTCCTTGCCTGTCGCAGCAACTCCTATAACCCCCGCCGGATCCGCTGCTGCTACCGCTGCTGCCACGCTCGACCGGCCGCCCCAGCACTCGCTCAAAGAGCCTCAGCGGGCTGCGGCGCCCCGTCGCCCCACCTGCAGCCCCCGGACTCGGGCCCCCGCCTCCCACCAGGTGCACGGCTGCCAGGTCCGCAAGCGACACCACAGTGATTGCACCGTCCGTGCCAGGGGAGAGGACATCCCCTGGTGACCGGCCACCGCTGGGCCCAGCGCCTGCCGGCTCGTGGGTCGAGGGCGTGGGCGAGGGCGAGGGCCTGTAGCCCAGGGCGCGGGCCACCCGTTTTCGGTGTGGCTCGAACACGGAGGGAGACCGGGCGCTGCTGCTGCCGTGATGCTTGGCACCACCCACAGATGCCCCTGCAACATGCGGGTCCAACGGTAGCGGCTGCTGATGCTGGCCGTAGTGATTGTGGTGCGGCTGCTGCATTGGGTTGGTAAGAGCGGCTGCGGCAAGTGAGGCAGAGGAGGGAGACGCATTGCGCTTCAGACGCGGGCGGCCTGGCCGGTTGTGGGAGGCGATGGCGACGGTCGTGTCAGGGCCACCGCGGCGGGCGCTGTGCACTGGGCTGACGTCCGTCCGGGCCTCCGGCACACGAGCAGCAGCGGAGCCCAGGGCTACGCGGGCGATGCGGGCCATTTGGGCTGCGCTTACGTTACGCAGGTCGGGGGCTGCCCATGGAGATCCCGGCTGGAGGGTGGCAGAGGGAGGGGTGTGGTGGGTCAGGAGGCCGAGAGCCGTGGCGGGTGGGGCGGAAGGGAGGGATGGAGCAGCAGAGGATGTGCTGTAGACTTGCTGCTCCTGGGGTCCGGAGGGCGTTGGATGGTGTGGCGGTTGGGGAGAGGAGGCTGCGCCGGAGGTGGAAGAAGCAGCGGAGGAAGCGCTGGGCGTGTGGTGGCTGCTGAATGAGGGCTGGTGTGTGGAGGAGGGCGTGGGCAGGTCCAAGGAGAAGGGGTCCAAAACGAGGGGGTGTGCCGGTGCACCGCCAGCGATGCCGGTGCGGGGGCTGCTGCTGGAGGAGCCGCCGTCCGAGGGGTCTGCCGCCGCGGCCAGCAGCCCCGGCCGCAGGTGGCGCTCCCACTGGGGCGGCAGGTTACGCACGCACCAGTCGCCGTTGGCGTCCTGCATGGGTACGCGTTGTGGGGAGCTGGGGACACGTCCAGAAATACGGGTTTACGTCATGCAGCTTACCGTCCACACTCAACCGTAGCGTACGGTTACTAGAGACGGAAGGCAACGGCAAGTCATGGCAAGGGCCATGCGGGTAATCAGCGCGCAACGAGGGGTGCAGAGCCGCCCGCCGATGATCCCACCTGGCACGCCTCTACCCCGTGCCGCTCCACTAGCGCCTGCACCTGGCGCACCAGCTCCGAGGGGTAGGACGCCAGGCGGGCGCGCAGCTGCGCCGCCGATGCCGCCAGCTTGGGCTGCGCGGGCTGCAGGTGCAGCAGCTGGGCACGGTAGCACACCTCGGCCTCCTCGACCAGGGGTGGCAGCTGCACGACACAACGGCAGGGGCATGGCATGCATAGGTAGTGAGAGTTGTGCGAGCCTTCAAGGCTTAGCGCTAGTCCGCATATCCTGTAAGGAATGCGGACCATCGGGATGCGGTACACCCTGCAACCGTGGCGTGGATGTAGTTCGACATTGCCCCCTCACGCAGCCCAGGGGTGCATTGCTGCACGGCACCTGCACCAATGCGCACCTCATTCGCGGCCTCCAACGCGCCCTGAAGCTCCCGCTGCGCCGCCGCCACCTTCGCCCCGCACGCCTCCAGCTCCCCCTGCAGCTGCACCTGCCGGGCCCGCAGCGGCTCCAGCAGCGGCGAGGCGCTGGGCGGCGGCCCCAGCTCCCCCGCGTGCGCCTGCCGCAGCACCTGCACACGCAGCTGCAGCTGGGACACGGTGTCACGCGCGTGCTGCTCGGCACGTGCCGCAGCCTGCGTGGCGGCGGCGGCGTCCTCTAGGGTAGCGGCGGAGGCGGAGGCGGCGTCGGACACGGCGGTGGATGCCACGTGTGCGGCGTGGGCGTGGGCGGCCTCGGCCTCCCGGGCGGCGCGGGAGAGGCTTCCAACTGAGGCCGTCAGCTCGCGAACCTGCCGGCCAAAGGCAGCAGGCAGCGCATGCAACACACGTGTAAAGAGACTGCATTCCGTAATGTAGCACGGCCCCTGCCTTGGCCATCGCCTTAAGAGTACGCCAGACTGTGTCTGCGAGTGCGAACCTTTGCTCCTCAACTCAGTTACCAACCCACCTCCGACTCTGCCAGCGCCACCACCTTGGCCGCCTCCACCACCTGCTGCTGCGCCTCACCCACACGCAGCGCCTGCCGCTGAGCCTGGTAGCGCGGCGCGGCCGCCGCCGCCGCCTGCACCTCCGCCAGGTGCGCCATGAGCGCCGCCTTGAGCCGCAGCGCCTCCGACAGCCGCCGCTGCGCCGCCAGCAGCCGCCCCCGGGCCTGCCGCTCCGCCGCCTGGACGGGCGCCGGATCGGGCTGGGAGGCCACGGCGGCTGCAGCAGCACGCGCCTGCGGCACGGTGGTGGCACCAGGGTACATGCGTGAAGGACAGTTAATGGGAGACAATAGTAATCGAGGCAACAGCGGAAAAGCAACAGCGTTTGGCACACGTAGGCTTGTGGGAGGCAATTGTAGATGAGGGCGGGCATGAGTGGCATCATGCCCTACGCACCGCGGCTCCCGCTTTCTGCTCCGCCTCATTCCGCACGGCCGCCTCCCGCTGCGCCGCCGCCGCCGTCGCCGGGCTCGCGGCCGCCAGGAGCTCCTCCGCCTCCGCCAGCTGTGCCTCCGCGCGCCGCACGCGCTGCTGCGCGTCGTCCGCCGCCGCCTGGCAGCTGTCGAGGTAGCCCGCAATGGCCACCATCTCCTGTGTGCGTTTCATGCATGGCACGCCAACGCGACGGGGTTACGCATGAGTGGTTTAGACCATGTTCTGTTGATGCAGAAACAGTGCTTGGGCCCCGGGCCTGCCTCCTCACCGTGACAGCACGCGAAGCCTTCCCTAGCAGCAACCGCACCTTCTCCAGCGTGTGCAGCTCCCCCTGCAGCTCCTGCTGCCGGGCCTGGGCCGCCGCCAGGTCGGCCCGGCAGCCGTCCGCGCGGCCCTGCAGCTCCCCGGCCTGCTGCTGCAGCGCTAGGCGGCGGGAGCGGCCGTCCCTACGGGCGGGCGGGGGGACGAAGGCGTAACGGCAAAGTGACAGTACCTCAGCACTTGAACATCCGCTACGATGCACAGTGTATAGCATTGCGCCACCAAAGAGAGCTGCTGACCAAGTGGCCGCACCACGTTTACCCATCGCATGCAGTGGGTCTGGACCCAACAATTGCTGATGGACAGCTTTGCCACCCAATACAGATCTCCTTACCACTCAGCCGCAGTCAGCTGCTCGTCCAGGGCCCCAGCCGCCCTCAGCACCTGACGCAGCTGCGCCAGCAGCAGCAACACCGTGTGCTTGTGCTGCCATTGCCCGCTGATCAGCAGCCGTGGAGACACCGGGGAACCCGAACCCCCGCCATCACTTCCGTCGCCACCACCGCCCTCGCAGCCGGTACTTTGGTCCCCTGTTCTCGGCAATCGCAGCGCAGCCAACAGCCTGCCCGGCAGCCCAACGCCAGCCACCGCTGCTGCTCCAGCCGAGCGACTTTCCCCCATCTGCGCCGCACCCATTGCCTGCACGCCCGCCAGGTCAGCAGCGAACGACGGCTCCATGCCGCATCCCACGTGCGACGCCCCGGTATTGCCATCAGGGTCCGTGAGCTCCTCCCTTCCGCCTGGGGCTACTGCAGGCGGCGGCGGCGGCGGCCCCACCGCCCCGTAGCGCAGGAAGGCCCGCAGGTGCAGCAGCTCGTCCGTCATGGTCAACATGGCCTTCCGCGCGGCGCCCAGCAGGCGGTCCACCAGCAGCGGCACGGCCGCCAGGCGCAGCGGCGCGGGCAGGGCGGCGCCAAAGGGCAGCGGCGACCCGGAGCTGGTGGACAGGCCGCCTGGGGGGCGGCGGCCATGCGGAGGACGCAACGGGCAGATGAAGCGGTTGGGAGGTGGCGCTGCCGGCTTTGTGCTTGCGTGCATGGAAAATGCGAAGACACTTTCGCCTTCACGCAGCAGAATGGGGATGCAAGGCAAGCACGACAGGCGGGCAGCATGCAGCGAGTGAGCACACCTGCTGCAGCAGCGGCTCCTGGCTGGCCCGCAGTCAGCTGCCTGATTAGCTGCCTGCAGCGCCTCGCGTAGAAGTGCCACACCCGCATGGCCCGGCCCAGCAGCTGCAGCTCCCTCCGCCGCACCAGCGCCGCCTCCCACGTGCGAGCTAAGCCACGGCTGACGTGCAGGTACCGCCAGTGCGCCAGCGACGCCAGGAGCAGCTGGCTTCTGCGCCACCGCTCCGCCCGCGCTCGCAGCTGCACCTTGTGCGCCAGCCCATGTGCCACCCCCAGCCAGCCCCTCAGCAGCTTGCCCACGCGGGCTTGGTGGCACTGCCGCACGACAGCGCGCGCGTGCTGGCGGCTCAGAGCCGCGTGTCGCCACGTGGCGAGGCAGGTGCGCAGGGTGCGGTGCTGGAGGCGGTGCCGCAGGCGGCCCTGCAGGGCCCGCAGCTCCACGCGGCGCGCGACTGCGGCTTGCCAGGCCAGCAGCACACGCCCCACGAAGATGCGCTGCCTGCGGCAAGAGGGGAACAGTGGATTTCCGCTATCTACAACAGTGCAATAGGGTCGTTGGCTGAGAAGGTTGCAGGTTCCACACGGCTTAAGAGTCCCTTGTCCCCACCGCACCTGGCCTGCGTGGTGGCCCTGACCCGCTCCCGCAGCTTCACGCGGTTCGCCGCCGCCCGCCGCCAGCACCGCCACGCCGCCGCCGCCAGCGGCCCCGCAAGCCCCTCGCGGCAGTCCAGCAGCTGGCCCAGCGCACGGGCCTGCTCAGCCGCCAGCTGCAGCGCCCGCAGTGCCGCCTTGGCGCGCAGGCGGGCGTGCAGCTGCCCCAGCAGCTCGGCCTCCACGGCCAGCGGTGTGCCCGAGCCGGACACCTGAACCACAGCAGGGTCACGTACAAGGTGTATTTTAGACGCAACACCATGGTGATTGTACCAAGGCGTATAATGATAGGCCGACATGGACACCTGCACCATAGCAGCGTTGATACGGCACGGACGCATGCACAGTGGGTTGAAGGAAGAGAGATGTACGCGAAGGAGCATGTAGGGCAATGCAGAGCATGCAGGTCTTGGTGTATGCTTTCAAGATTGCTTCGCATACATGGACCTAACCGCTCACCAGCTCATGCAGCCGCCGCCATCGGTGCGCGGGCACCCCCAGCCTGCCGGCCGCCACCGCCGCCGCCAGCCGCCAGCGCTCCCGCTCCACCTCCCGCAGCTGCAGCAACAGCGTGGCCACCTCCCCCAGCCCGCCCTGCCACTGCTGCTCCGCGGCCTGGTGCACGGACTGAAGCCACGCCACCCGGGCCTGCTGCAGGGCACTCCTCGCGCTCACGCCCCATCCCCCCTGGTCCTCGTCCCCGCCGCCCTGTCCCGAGGCATCTGCGTCGCTGTTAGTGCCTGACCGCACAGCTGCAGCTAGCAGACGGCTGAAGGGCCACGGCTGTGCGCCGCTATCAGCCCCTGGTTCGGTGCAGCGATCTGGGTCTGCACGGTTGGCTGCAAAACTGTAGTCGGTTTTGGGACGCGACATGGCCAGCAGGGACCGTACCGAGCCGATTGCGTCGTCTTCTGGAACGCGGCAAGCACCCGCACTTCCTGTCTGCACGGCTGCTGGTGGCTGGTCTGGTAGAACGGAACGGTGGTCATCCGCAGTGGTAGCAGCAGCAGCACTTGCAGCAATAGCAGCCAGTCCGTTGCTGTGCAGCTGCAAGGAGGCCAGCAGGCTGTGCACACGCTCGAAAGACGCCCCTGAGTCCTGGGCGTCGTTGGTGTCGCCAGCGCTGCCTGACTCGCTGGCAATTGTCCCCTGCGGCCCAGCGGGGCTGCCAGCAGCCGGCGGCACCGCTGCTCCTGCAGGTGCAGCGTGCGTGCTGATGTGCACATGTCCCCCAGCCGCTCCAGTTGGCCGCGTGTGCGAGGCATGAGAGCTACCACCCGCGCCGCCTCCGACTGACCCCAATGGTGCTATTCCCACTGGCGTCGGCCGCTGCAAGGGCTGCGCTCCCTGCTGCTGCCGGCTTGGTGACATGTGGCCCCAAGGCGCAGCGAGGGAGGAAGGGTGGGGCCATGCAGGTAGTGCCTTCAAGGGCGACTGGAACGCAGGAGGAGCAAGCGGTGCGCTTAGAGGTTGTAAAGGGTACGGCCCGGAGAAGGGCAGGTTGTCGGGGTCGGTGGCGCACCCGAGGGCCAGGTGTGTACGGGCAGCGGCCAGGACGTCCAGGGGCGGACCGCCGGCTTCGGGGTCGCCCTCCCAGCCAGACCCATGATGGCTGTTCGCGGTGTACGTGCGAAACTGCTGTTGCGGCTGTGCGACCTGACGCCTGGGTGAAAGACCTTGGGTTGCCCGGGGGTGCGGTTGTGGCAGGAGCCTGGCGTGGGATGTGGGTTGGGGTTCAGGGGACGCTGCCGCAGCATTCGCATGCCCAGTGGACGCGCCGACTGCTGCAGGTAAGCGCTGCACGGCACGAAAGAGCTCCCGTGCTGTTCCATAAGCTGGAGATGCTGTTTGTCCGTTGGCAACGTCGCGGTACACTGGGGAGCTGCCTGAGCCCTGCGAGGTGCCTGAAGCGCCCGTGGAGAGTGGTGAGGCGTAGGCAGGACCCGGTCGCCTCTCCCGCAAGCTGAACGAGACGCGCTTGCCTGCCCTCCTAAAGCTAGAGCTTCCAGCTGAGGTGGGACGCCCGCCCTCCTCCTCCTCAGCTTTATGCCCGTCCCTGGAGGCGTGTGAGGGGCTGGTCCGCCTTCCGGCCCGAGGCACCCCCGGTGCAGGAAACGGTGCCTGCATATGTCGCAGGGCGCATCAGCCCAACCCGTACGATTTTTTGTGGGAAGCTCTTAAGCGATGGTATGATGTTACCTACCAGCAACGGTATGTTGATGCCGGCTAACGCTGAGTCGGTGCTGCACGCCATGTCTCGAGGACTCCCCATCGGGCCGACCGTTTCCTAGGGCTCGATGCCAATCAAAAGGTGCCATAGTATTGCCTTCATAAAGGCGAGCCCATTAGGCCGATTGTTGGAAAGATAGACCGTGGACAGCCAGAAGGAGTTGAACGCTTAAATGTTTTCGCCTTTGGTCACCCCGCTGACAGCATTCTACCAAGCGTTACCAACAAAAAGTTGCAACTTGTCCCAGCGGGTTACTATAACGTGAACCGGCATGAGACCAACCCGGGCGCTGGGGAGGTCAACGGACATGCCTTGTCCTACGCCCGCCTAGAGCTGGGCCTTGGCGCCCGGGCCTCTCTCGTACCCATGCCTTTGACCTCTCACTACTGCATGTGCTACTACGCTGCATGTACGTGGCGGACGTATCCTTGACATGCGTGGCTTATGAGGGTTACTGTAGGCACCCGGACGGCCGAGCTGGGCACCCCAACCCCTGACCCCAAATGTGACCCCACCTGGGTAAGAGCGGGCTTAGGCAGGGACCTGCCTGGGCAGGCAAGGGGGTTCTCCTAACAGGGCGGTTCGGAGAGCGGTCATAGATGGCTTGTAGCCACTGGTACTTCAAGCAGATGCTACTCCCCTGATTAGTACGGTTACACATGTCCTGCACGGTTGCACGGCTGCATCTCCAGGGCTTGCCACGTGGCTACGTGGGCTTGCGTACCGTATGCGGACGCAAATTAATGTCAAGGGACATCTGCTGCATACGGCTTCAAAGTGCTCGCTGGACCTGGGAACCTTGCAGGCTGCTCTGCACCTCCTTCTGTTGCACCAGCACGCGCACCCTTCCTCGTCCTTTCCAAGGGAGCTCCCGTGGGGAGCTCCCCTGGTCTTTCCGGGCCACCGGGTTCGTTCCGGTTAGCTTGTGAAGCAGGAAAAGCATACGAGTCTGCTGTATTTTGCGAGTATTCTTGTGCTTTTATCATAATGGACATGAACTCCCGAGTTGCGCAAGGCAGAGCGTTGTACATTGGTTGGCGGAGGTTCTGGTTACCCGCAATAGAAGCATCCACGACCCATTCAGGTGCCGGGCACAGCCTGTTGTCTGTACTGTACTTTGTCTTTTCTTTTCGCGACCGCTTTTGTGGCAGCGCAGGCAACATGATTGCTCGTCAGGCAGTGAGCGTGCGCAGCGCTCGCGTCGGGGCAGCGCGCCTTGTTGCTCCGCGCTCTCGGGCTACGCTATATGTGGCAGCGCGCTTTGGCGGCGGCAGAGGTGCGTCTGTCGTCCTCCAGGCGCGGCGGCTGTCATCATCATGTTGCCGCTAATCGCGCGTTGTTACAAAACCTGTTTTGCCATCACATAGATAACATGAGTCGCTCCACATTTGCGCCAAACATTATATGACCTCTTACCCGGTGTGATTGCTGGTGCACCTGCGCCACAGGTAACGTGCTATGACCTCTTACCCGGTGTGACTGCTGGTGCACCTGCGCCACAGGTAACGTGCTCGACCGCCCGGACGTGGATGTCAGCAAGCGCCTGGGTGGCTTTGACCTCGGTGACTGGAACCTGGGCAACTGGACTCCTCGTACCGACTCGGGTAAGAAAATGGTGTGAAGCAAGGTGCAGCACGCCCGCACTGAGTCCACAGACCCCTCGTACGGGTTCTGGCAGGTGCACGGAGCCTGTTAGCCTAAACTCACCTTACACATCTCGCTGCCTGTGGCTAACCCATGCAGGCCGCAACGGCGCTGGGTTGGACAAGGAAAAGCAGAGCCCTCCTGGCGGCGGCAACTACCGCGTGATCCTCGTCGACAGCCCGCAGCATTCGGAAAAGGGCGTGGTCCGGGGCATCACCTCTGTGGTGCCCAACACGGATGAGGCGCACGCCCGTAACTGCTTCAACACCAGCAAGCAGCTGGGCATGGCCATTGTGACCACCTGCCTCAAGGAGCACGCGGAGTTCTACCAACAGCAGCTGTACATGTCGTATGCCGTCCGTACCAGCATCGAGCCTGACAGCACGACCGCCTAGTTGCACAGCAGTGCACAGCACGTTAGCAAAGTACTACCATCTGCTTCATTACCATTCTGCATGTCTAAACCCGGTTCAGCAGCTGCTGAGGTTGTGGTGATATTCTTTCTAGCTATAGGATGCATGACGGTGCAGAGAGAACAAGAGAGTGCACGGGGCCTTGTGTGGCCGTTTTTCCTTGCGTGATTCTTCCAGTGTCAAGGACTGTGGTGTGGAGATGACCAATTTTGCGATATCGCAGCGTAGTTGTCCTGTGTTTCCAGCTCTTCGATCGTGTTTGTTGCGCATGGAAGTCGAGCTGTGGTTGGAGTGGAGTTTTCCCCAAGTGAGAGTGTGTGTTATGTAGCTAGGCAAGCAAGTATGCACCCGTCCTGCATTTGCTGTTGCTTTCATTTTGTTCGAGGGTGCGCAGGGTGCGCCCTCTTGGTGGCTCGTGCTTGTAAGACAGGCCGCTTGTGCGGGTGTGCAAGATATTCGAGTCTTGACAGGAGTTGAGGTGGTGTGCAGGTCTTGAGCCAAGTCCTGAGCCGTGTGCGTCTGGATGTCACGGTGCTTCAACAGCACGTGTTCGCGTACATGGCAAACCTACTGCTGGATACGACACCATGTAACCGTGAGAAGTCATACTGCGTAGTAGCATGCGGCACGAACACCTGTAACCATTCCCATATGTGCTTGTACGCCGACCCCCCTAGGGTAGTATCGGCTACCGAAATTCATCTGCGTTCCGGCATGCATGTGAATGAGCAGACTGACCCAGATACCGTAACCCACAATACGCCTGGCACCGTTGCTCAGACAACGGGCGCGCTAGGACGCACCCCTGCCGTTGAACTGCTCCTGTTTGGTTGACAGCCGCCCTACATCGTCGCTCAGACACAACCGCTACTTGCAGTCGCTTAAAGAGGCTGCCGTTAGACCGCTACCTGGCGCATTGGCCCAGCTCCGCCTTTGCCTCAGCGTCTGGCGGCAGAGCCGCCGCCAGCGCACAAGCCGCGGCCAGCAGAAGCTGCGGCTGGTACAAGCAGCGCCGCATACCCGCCGGCATGTACAACACAAAGTCGACGCCGGTTTGAGACCTCTACCAAAGCTCCAAGGGCGCCGGCATCCACCGCCGTACTTCCCGCCACCAGCGCGGCCAGTCCTCCCACGCAGAACTCCGCCGTAAACGCTGCCACCCGTGCCGCCAGGGCATAGGCCTCCTGCGCCTCGCCCACGCACGCCGCTTCAAGCCCCCATGCCATTATGGCGTGAGTCATGGGACAGACTCCACGTTCTGGCTCGGCCCTTGAGCATCAAGATGACGTCCAACCGGTCACATGGTCATGGCACCCACGCCCTGCCCGCTGCTGCAGCGTGCTCATCCGCAGGCAGCCCCGGCAGCTGGGGCTTGCTTGCCGCACCTGGGCTGCCGTGGAGCCGCTGCAGCTGCTGGGGTGGGCCGGGCCGCTGCTGCTGCTGCGGTGGCGGCGGCACCACGTGGGGGAACAGCCGCACGGGCCGCAGCCGCGACACCGCCAGCGTTCCACTGCCGGCGTGCAGGTAGGCCATGCCGCTGGACGTGAACTCCATGAGCACCTGGTGGGGCGGGCCGGGTGGGGGATACGTGGCGCAGGTTGCATACAGCGCGCAGGGACTACGGGAGGCGGCATGTCAATGCAGCGACAGGAACGCTTACCGGTATGGTGTGTGGCCGCACGCGTGGACTTGTCGCCAGGTAACGCACCACAGCAGCAAGCTGCTTGCGGCAGAGATTGCATCCGGTTTCTGGCGGTGCACTGCTAGGCAGGGGTCTGCACCTCTGTACCGTACCTTGGGCGCGTCCTGCATGCGGCCGTGGACCTCCACGGCTGTGGAACGCGCCTGCACACATGCACGGGCAGCAGGGCGTCAGGGCTCCCTGTCACTCAGCCGGCCGTGTCGGGTCAAGTGTCACCGGGCAAGGCCGACCCGATTGCCTGCTTCACGGCCTAGGGCAGGGCTGATGGAAGCATGCACGCGGGCGGTCTAATAGCAGAGTACCGGTACGGGAGGAGCGGCATCCTTCACACCTGGCTTGGTGATGCGAAGCCCAGGTAGCACGAGCTCAGCGGTGGCCAGCTGCATGCCCCGTGCTTGCTGGCAGTCAAGCGCCCGATCTCAAACACGGTGCTGCCGTCCTGCGCGCAAACTAGCTTGCCCTCCACAGTCGCAACCACCTGCAAGGCCAAGTACAATGACCTGACTATCATATCACTTGTTGTCTGGGGTGGTGAGTTGCTTTGTTGTTGCGAAGGAGCAAGGGTGCATCCTGGGCACCCCTGCCTGTACTGTACAGCAGTGCGCGCTGCAGGTCTTTGGATGGCAGAGCGCAGCGCCATGGATGAGTAGTCTTCCCCAATGTGTTACTGGACGTTGCAGGGTGTGTTCCGCTACCCACCAGGAAGAGGGACACCGGGTGGTCCAGGCGTATGGCGTTCCATGCTCCGAGGTTGTCGGGAACAAGCAGGGACAGCAAACGCGTCCTGCACGACGCGATTTTTTGCTCTACCTGCAGCAGATGCGCATAGTAGTCGTTGCCGCACTGAGGCAGTGTGCATGCAAAGTGTGTGCAGGGCTGGAGCGTGGGGGGCTGCCTGCGCTCACCTCAGCTTTGCGGTCCTTATACGCTGCGACCTGCATAGCCAGTACAGGACTAGAGGTCTGAAAGTTGTTGAAACCATATAACAGACAAAGAAGTGTGCGTACTGTGCTGCCTTACCGTGGACTTGTCGAAGCTCCGCAGCTGTCCATTCATGTTTTCGCTTGCGCAGACGAGTGCACGAGGCTGTCACCGCAAGCGGGTCCACAACCTAGCATGTATGCTAACCATGCTATGCGGTTATTTACTTGGGCTTGGGCTGTTTGCTGGATGGAGTCGGCTCGTCGCACCGCTGAACAAGTGGCAGTGTTTTGTCAGCTAGCGCGGCAAGGACTCAACCCTCGGCTTGCCTGTGGTGTGGAGGGTGGCTGGGACTGCACGTGATGGCATGGCAGGGCGTGGCATGGCAGGGCAGCCGGCAAAAGTGGTACGGCGGGTGGTGATGCCCCTGCTGTACGCCGGAGAGAGCCAAAGACCGTACACCAATGGAGGCTTGGACCAGTTGCACTTACAAAGTGAATGATGCTCAGTGTCACAAAGCTCTCAGCGCAAGGTTATCGAGACGTGGGAACAGTCAGGGCCAGCCAAGGTCAGCCGAGGGCAGTGTCGGTAATCAGTCAGCAGGTGCAGGTAGGTGCCCCACAGCCAGGACACTGGCGGGTTACCTGCAGCTGACCTGATCTGACTCGTTAAGCAACCTATCGTTCGCCCTGGCTGTTGGATATGGGTAATCGGTACGCACCGGGTGTTGGTGCTGGGGCCCAGCGCGCCAGCAGCGTGCCGGCTGGCACGTGCCGTGGCGTTGTGGGTGTAGCCGTTCCCCGCCCGGGTGTGGCTGTGTTGGCCTTCTGATGTTGGCACCAGAGACTAGCGTATCCCACCACGCTGTCCATGTGTACCCAAAAGGATAGTTCCACAGGTCGCATATTGGCCATGTGGTCTGACCCCAGAAGAGTCTCACGCCGTCACCGCCACTGAGGTCAGACCTTAGCCGCAGCAGTGCCTCACCCTGAGCATGCATTAACATATGTGGATAACCACAAACGTAATATAAGAAGGCATGGAACAGTAACTACCCTGTCTTCCGCTTCCCGCGCTGCTGCCAAAGGCGATCGGTCGTAGTACGCTGTCGCCAGGTTCCGAGCTCTCGGTCCACGAGACAATCACTCCACCACAATTACTACATGGCATCAAGGAAAGATTGCCAAAGCATACCATAGACATTCCTCGTTCCACCTCAGTGTCAGTTTGAACATCGAAATTGCCAACCAGCGACCGGTAGACACGAACTGATTGCTAGATCTTTTTTGACTTCGTGCCATGGACAACAGCACAATCTGACTCGGCAAACCCAGACATGGCCGTGCCTGCGGCGGTAGCCGCGCAGTACCCGGAGCCAGCCGGGCTTCCCACCCCCCTGGGCTGCGTGGGCCTTGACCTGCTGCTCTTCAGTGCCGACCCCGCAGCTGTGCACGATGCATTCCTAGCGGCCGCAGCAGTGGGCAGCCCCTCCCGCGCCGGCTCGCTCCGGCTGCTCCTCAGCGCTCCGCTCGACCGCAGCAGCTCCGGCTCCGACCAACATCAAGACGGCGAGCACGACAGCAGCAAAGCAGCAGCTGCCGCGGCACACGCAGCAGCAGACCTCGCAACCACGCAGACCGGCCCTGGGTGCGAATCCGAAGAGCTTGCCGCGTCCTTATCCGACCGCCTTACCTTTGACGTGTGCGAAACGCCGGTGCCCGACCTCCCGGAGGAGGCCTTCCACGTCATCGTGTGCAGCAACTTCCACACAGCACAGCAGGCGGAGCTGGAGGCAACGCTGGCAGCGCTGTACGGCAGCCTGAGGCAGGGCGGCGAGCTGTTCGTGAGCGTGCTGCTGGTCAACCGGCGGCTGGGCCCGGGGGTCACCCCAGAGCAGCTGGAGGCGGCCGGCGTGGGCTGCTGCCACTACGCGGGCGACTTCATCGACACCATGCGGGCAGTGGGCTTCCTGCAGGTGCGGCTTGTGCACTTGCACCCTGCCATAGCCCGATGGGGCGCTGCCGCCCAGTGTGCCGTACGGGTTCAGTGTGGTAGTCTGAGGCCCGGCAGAGCCACCATCCTTGCACGCCTCCACCTGTCGGAGCGCGTGCAAACTACGGGGCCACGACACTGCTGGCAGACCTACCTTGGCCATGTCTAAGATGCACAGCTGCGCCGTTCTTGGGCGGGTCTCAAAGGAACTCTTGCCTTGGCCATCGTCGGCTCCAGCAACAGTGGAAACAGAGCCGTCGCAACAGATGCATGTTACAAACTGCCACCACCGTATCGCCAGACGTTGCTGTTTGCACACTGTCCTGCACACCGCTGGCGCTGTGTGCCCTTGCCTGCTGCTCCCCTCCACCCCCGCAGCCACGCGTGATGAGGGTGGAGGCGTGGGACACGCACGGCGCGGAGGACGAGCAGCTGGTGCTGCTGGCGGGCAGCAAGCTGTCCACCTGCACCATACGGGCACAGAAGAACAGGTGCGGCGCGTGGTGCATGGGTGGGGCACAGGTGGTGCGTGTGCTGTGTACCCGGTGTGTGCTGCGCGTACAAGGACAAGCGTCCGTTTCGTAGGGAGGCAAAGTGTGCGCTGTGCCGCGCGGTGTTCCAAGGAAACGGTGGTAGGATGCGCGAATCAAACACGCTAAGCGTCCAGGTGTTGGTACTCTTGTGGCTTGTCCCAGCTGATGTGGCCAGTGTCAGGAGCTTGGTTTGGTGAGGGAGGTGCACTACTGGGGCCTACCCGTGGGCACGCACCAGCGTGAAGGAGAACGGAGGGACTGGGAAGCATGAGGTCCGTGCTCCGTGGTGCTGTCAGGATAAGTGTCTGTATGTATACCAGTCTAAGACCAAAGCCGTGACGTTGTAGGACGGAACCTGGTCTTGGAGGAGATGTCTGTATGCAGGAAGGGGGGTATGCCGGCATGGACGGAGACGGCGAGCTTCGCCTCAAGTCTAGAGAGTCCCAGGATGGACAGAAGTGGGTTTCGCCTCACGTCCATGGGCTTACTCTGAGACGCGGTTTGCGTGCCGGGCGCATTTGGTGTCGTGCTTCCCTTTAGCCCGCTTCCAAACGGCATTCTGAGAGATTTCCGTTACACTGCTGCGGTGCTGCAGGCTGCTGGACAAGTCGTGCGAGGACTACGGCATGTGGGTGGCGTACAAGGGGTCGGTGGACGGCTGCCCTGACACGTACGTCTTCGACATGAACCACAAGTTTGTCAAGGTGGGGACCTGGCAGGGTTGCCTAGTACACGATCCGGGCACTTGGCCGCCTGGATGTGATGGTAAGTGCCTTGGACGGGCTGTATACTTCCCTTACTAGCCCCCTGACCCGAAACCGCAGCGTACTGCGGCTGCAGCACAGCGCCTTGTGTGTCAGCCGGGCCAAAGCTTGCATGTCGCCGCACAAGCAATCCTCTGTTTCACTGCACTTGGCGCCGGGGTCCATGTGTCCGCAGGGCCACGTGTCCGTCCCCCCTTGTGTACGGGTGCTAGCTAAGTGGGAAGCCTCCTAGCTGTCCACTGACGATGACCTGACTGCTTAACTTCGTCTTGCTTCCCCCGAATGTGATACCTCCAGAACGAGCCGATGCTGGTGTGCGGCAACACCGCGGCCATGCTGGGGGAGGAGGGCGTCAGCTGGCTCAGCGGCCACTTCGTGGTGCTAGGTGCGTACCTGGTGCACTGCCCTCCCAGGGAAGAGGAGGTACTCGGTCAATGGCAATCCACCCCTGCACCTGACTGGTGCGCTTCTGCTTCGTGTTGTTGGGTCGAGATGCGTAGCCGGGGGACCTTCCTACGGGTCACGAGCTGCCCCTGCACTGCGTTACCTGCCTTGAAAATGTCATGCTACAAAAGCAACACTCGTCCAGTGTCGTGCGACCAACCATTCACGGCCCTTCGTGCCGCGCAGGTGACCGCCGAGTGCACTTCGGCAGCTTCGCGGCCAAAGACAAGGGGGGCTCGGAGGGCCCCTGCTGCCTGGGGGTGGCCCCGCCTGTCTGCTGAGGGGGTGCGACGGCAGCCAGGCCGCAAGAGCAGCCCCTGAGCGCCAGTTGCGTGACCTGACGTGTCGGAAGTGGGTACCCGGCGGAGGACCAGCGCACCAGCCTGTGGCGGCTGGTGGGCACCCAGTGCGGAGAGCGGGCTCCGATGCAGAGCATAAGCACCCTGGGTGCTGCGTTGCCGTCGGAGACGAGCGCTACCCTGGCAGGGGCTCCACAAGTAGGTCTTGGGTCTTGGGCTGAGCTTCCCTTGTGCCAGCCTTCTGTCTCGCTGGTTGTCCCTAGCGGACGCACTTGCACCTGGAGGGCGCTGTACGTCACCGTGTGCGTGTGGGCGAGGCTGTAGGTGCAAGTGCGTGGAGGAGTGGAGGGCGAGTAAAGGCAGAGCATGGAGGTTCAGGTCCCGTACAATGCCGTACATGTTCGTGAGGTGCAAGACCATTGTGATGAGTACATGCACAGGGTTGCTGCTTGCAGTGGGCTGTGCTAGACCGTGGTGCTGCCCGGGTGCTTACCGGCGGTTCAAGTGCGCTTCTTGAACCAGTTGCTGTGTTGTTGTAGGTCAGTTGTTATATTGTTTCGTACCCTGCTGGGCTGCTTTCCAGGACGTGCCATAGTCTGCACCGCTTGTGCACGGGCACGTCACTGCCGGCCAGTTGTCTAGTTGAAACCTGCGTGACGTGACGTGCACCCTGCACTGCGTACGGTGTACCCTGCAGTGCGCCGGAACTGCTGTGACAGGTTGCAGGTTGCATGGCCAGGGGGCTGACAGTGCTTACGGTGTTGATTGGAAGGTTCCTGCTGGGCTGCAGATCATGTTAGGGTGGGTTTGAGGCTAATGCTGTACAGGTTGATCGTGTGAAGCATATTCAGGAGGTGGAGGGCTTCTTGCAGTACGGCGTGGTGGGTAGGTTGCGCCACAGCGTGGTAGACATGCGATGGGGTAAAGGGCCTGTACCGGTGGTGCGCGGACGGTACCGGTAGTGGCAGTGTTCCCTTGCATTCGTTGTACCTGTGTGACACAGGGGGCTGCTGCAGAACTTCACTGCCTCGCGTGGTACGCTTGCTGCCTAACCCTGACCGGACAGGACTGGTCGGTTCAGCTTGGTCCTTGTTCATGCCATTGCTGTGGAGCTAGGAATACCCCAGGGGCGACCAGTTGGTTTAGGGTACGGGAGGTGTGCACACGTAGTGTACCGGCAGACTGGGGTCAGGATGTACTGGTCCAGGACCGCACCGGAAGTGCCTCAGTCGACTGTGTCAACGGGGGTCCCACCTCATGGCGAGTGTGCTGCGCATTGCGCGCCAAAACGCGCATCATGCTCTCTGGGCCACTCGACAGCAGCAGTACCATATACGCCCTTTGAAACAATCTTTTCACATTCCCAAAAGAAAGGAGTGCGTGCTGCGGTGCTGGGCCTCTGGCGCATTACGCATACTTGCATGCTCACCTCCATACCGTTGACACAAAAGCTTAATCTGGTCAGACAAGATGTCTAAGAAGCGCGGCCGCGAGCCCGACGCTGCCGATGCTGGGCAAGAGGATGGCGAGCGGTCGCGCAGGACCGGCATGGCTGACATCGCGCGCAAAAGGGCGCAGCACTTTGCAACGTTTGCGGATGAAGATGCAGAGGCAGTGGAGGGCAATGTGCATGTGGGAAGCAATCAGGTACAGTGTCTAGGGCTCCAGGCGTGGGGCGTGGGTGTGCAACGTCCACTCCCGTATCCGTGGCCAGGGGCTTGCCTGGGTAGAAGTCCGCGCCCATTTCGTAGTATAAGGGAACCAAACTGGGTGGTCGGGCAGAATGGTGCCGAAGCAGGCCCGTAGCGCATAGGGACGTGCACGGGGAGCGGGCCGTATGCGTCATGGTGTTACGCTGTTGTGCAGCCGCTCACGAGCCGTGAAGGTCGGCAAAATGCAATGCAGAACACTTACGCGCACTAAAAGCTCAACATGCATACAACTCCACATGACTACTTCCACTGCTTCAGCACAACTTGTGTCCTGAAAGCCCCAGCTACTTCGGGTGTCGTGCTTGCACCAAGAGGCTCACTGCTGCTCGTCCTGTGTGCCGTCCGCAGGCGCGCACGCTGGGCCCCTGGAGCAGCGCCGTGGAGCTGGTCAACGCCCGGGGGAGGGCGCAGCAGGACCGCCAGAACCGCATGCAGGCGGGGGAGGGAGGCGCGGAGGGGCAGCCGGGGGAGGTGGGGGAAGGTGGGTGCGGGGGGGAAAGGGGCGGGGCGCGCACAAGCTGCGCTGCTTTTGCTCCTCAAACTTTGTGCAACGGCTGCTCTATTGACGGAGCTGCTGTGCCTCCTCCTGTTGGCCTGACACGTGTGCCGATCCCCTGCCGTACGCTGCCGTACAGCCCCGCCTGAGGACGACCCCGCGGCGCGGTGGAGCCCCTCCCGCGACCCGCGCCTGGGGCCGCACCCCCGCTGCCCCGTGCCGCCCCTGTTCGACGCGTGCCTGGACGTGCTCACCGCCTACATCGACTGCGTGGAGTCCCTGTGGGGGGTGCCGGACGCCATCAAGGTGGGCGGTGGGGCATGGGACAGGCAACCCAGCTGCAAGTGGTTTGCAGATGTAGGAAGGAAGCGGGTCAGCTGGGCGGCTGGTACGGGCAGCTGAAGACTGCATGCTTGTTGTGGTGCGGTGTACCGTCCTTGGCGGCATGGAACGTAACAAGGAATTTTGTCGTGGTATTTGACGGCTTTGATTTAGTCGGGTTAACCGTGACATCCTACTTAGCATGGGCACGTAGTCTGTTATTGGACCCAACGCACGCGGCGGTGGTTCTGGAAGTTTGGGGGTTAGCAACGGGTGTGGGGTGACGTGTGCCGTATCACTGGGCCGTGGTGACTTCTGCCCAGGTGATGCAAGTGGAAAGCGGCGCGTGGCGGGCTGGTATGTGCACGCGTGACAGCCTTGGCAGTGCGGGGTTGCCAACAGCGGTTGCCTGACAAGGGTGTGCCCCCCGGCTGCGTCGCGCCTTGCAGATCAAGCTGGCACAGCGCGTCTGCGGCCTCCGAAGGCTGACTTCTGAGGTGAGGTGCTCCCACTGATCGCCCTCTGCATGCTGCCTAACAGCACGTACGTAGTAGGCGCCCTTGCACTCGCTAACTCCCACAATGAACCCACTCGTTGGTCCCTGCCGCTTAAGGGCGCGCCTGCGGTCTCACGGCGCCTGATATGCCTGGTCCAACAGCCTGAGATTGTGCACAAAGTCGGGACAGTGTGCTGCAGCCACAAGATAGTCTCGGATCCAAATTCACCGGCGGGCCCCGCCAAACCCTCCAAACCCTTCCCCCACGCCCCCCGCTCAGGCCTCCCGGCTGTTCACCGGGGACGCCCCCGCCGACGTGGCGCTGCCGGACTGCACGCAGCTGGACGCACCTGCCATGAAGCAGCTGGTGCAGCACGTGGCCACACAGAGGTGCGGGGGGAGGGGGAAGGGTGCACATCGTGGACTGGACGAGGGTCAAGTATGAAAGCACGCGGTCCCTAAGCTATGGCCTTTGCAGTGGGAGGAGGTGTAGCCCTGGCGTCGCTACTCCCATTGGACAGCAATGAAGGGCCCTGGCCGCATGCCAGAGGCTGCAAGAGCTGAACGTGCTTGCCAGTGGCCTTTGCGCGGTCGGTAGCCGACCCTTGGAACCAACGTGCCACGTGCGCCCGTGGACTTGTAGTCTAACTGCGTTTCCGGATATCCGCAGGCTGCAGCGGTTGGAGCTGGGGTTCTGCGGCCGCGGCTTCGGCGATGAGGCTGCGGCGGAGATGGCGGCGGCTGCGGCGGCGTACGATGGCGGCGTGTTTCCGGAGCTGGAGTCCGTGGCGCTGGGGGGCGCGTACCGCCTGTCGGACGAGGGGCTGGGCAAGGTGGGGTGGGGAGCTGGGGGTGGGGGATGGGGCGGTGCTGGCCAGCAAGGCCACCGGACGACTACAGGGCTGCATCGGCCTAGTACAGCTGCATCGTAAATCGATTTCGGGCATGGAATAGACAGGCGGTGCAGGCTCGGGGTGGCACCGACGCTTCTGATGAGCGTCCTCCGGCCGCTCCTGCAGGCCTCTGTGCTGGCACGGGTTGCCTGCCGCCTGTGCTTATATCTGTCAGCTCCCCACGTCCCACGCGCTGGCCCCACGACCGCCCCTCCCCTCGCAGGTGCTGTCCACGGCCCCCTCCCTCACGCGGCTGGCGGTGCCGCAGGGCTCCCGCGTCACGGGGGCCCTGCTGCAGCGCCTGCCCAGCCTGGTGCCCAAGCTCAGGTGGGGCATGCAGGGGGAAAGGATGAAGGGGAGGGGCCGCATGGGGGATACCGCTACATGTACCGTACCGGCGGCTGATGCTGGCTGTCTAGCCTGGGTCCCAAGCCCAGGTGGGGTCGGGGAGGGCGCGCGGGCGGGCGGGCGCACGGGAGCGGGGGAGCGGGGCGCAGGGAGACACCGCTGCACGTGCCCAGGTGCCGTACCCGCGGAGGGCGATGCAGGCATCTAGGCACCCAGGGCCGTCGCGCACCCTTACACCCACTTGTGTCGTAAACCCGACCCATCCACACACCCGCACAAGCCCACAAGCCCACAAGCCCACAAGCCCACAAGCCTACGGAACTCCTGTCCCCTGACCTAATCCCGCCCCACCCAGCCTCACCCCTACGTCGTCGCACTCACTACACCGCAACCCTCATTTATACCCTCATGTAAACCCACCCCTACCTCCGTGCCCCACCCCCCAGCCACCTGGACATCTCCGACTGCCGCGGCCTAGGCGCACCAGACCTGGTGGCGGCCCTGCCGTCCCTCGCCGCCCTGCAGTCCGTGCGCCTGGACCTCATCCCAGAGGTGGGAGTTAAGGGGTTTGGGGGAGGGGTACGCGGCTGTGCGGTAGTCACTTTGACGTTTGCGTCGGATGGGGTGGAGGGCAGCATGGGCGCTGCTTTCGTGAATGTTGGGGAACCCTGAGCACAAGGACGAGGAACGAGGGCCGCCAACCAGACAGCTTGGAATGTCAGCGCGGGCAAGGGCACGGGCAGCGGCATACCAGGTATGAACCTGCAGTCCATACGATGGGACCTCATACGACGTAGGGTGAAGCGGAGACGCCCGGGGCACATTCTTCGGCGTGTGGTCCCGGGAAGGCGGCCTGTGCTTTTCGACAACACACTCATGACCGCCCTTGTTAGGACCCCATTCAGTCCTAGGTGTCAGGGCTCACTCGCACAAACGCGGAACAGTCCAAAAATACGGCAATGCTGGCTCCCCCTAGCGTTGCCCTCAACTTCCCTCCTTCCCCCCCCCCCCCCCGCGGAGAGGATACGCTGGAGCGCAAGCGCGGAGCCGGAGGCGCACAACAACGCGGACGCTACCGCAGTGGGTCAAACTTTTACTGCGACACGTGGAGCTTTTCAATACTATTTACTTTAGTAACTTCTTCCCCCTCCCCCTCCTCCCCCCGCCTCTCTGCCCCCAGGTTGACGACGCCGTGGTGGGTACGGCGGCAGGCCTTGCCCGTAACACGTGGATTTTAAATTACCTTCATCCTGCTTCACCTCTCTCTGCCCCCAGGTCGACGACGCCGTGGTGGGTGCGCTGGCGGCCCTGCCCCAGCTGCGCAGCCTGTCGCTGCGGCGCTGCCAGGCGGTGACGGACGGGGGGCTGCGGTCGCTGGCGGCGGGGGCGGGGTCCAGGCTGGAGGGGCTGCGGCTGGACGAGTGCGGCCCGGGGGTGACGGACGCGGGGCTGGCAGCGCTGGCCTCCCAGTGCGGCGCGCTGAGGGTGAGGGACGGGTATGGGGGAGCGGGGGAGCGGGCTGGCGGCGCCGGTACGGGGATTAGGGTAGTGGACACTGCAGCTGCTGCAGGGGCTCCGGTCCTGGAGGCGGGTGGCTGTGCGCGATCGTAACAGCTGCAGCTAGGGGCTCGCTTTGTGGCATGCAGCACGGGGCGCCACCCATGCAAGGGTAATTAGCTAGCTACCCTGGTTACCCCTTATGTCCCCCAAAGCCCGTTTACTAGGCGCCTCTCGCGCAGAGGTCGTATACCGGCTGACCTCCTGTGCGGCATGTATTTGTGCCGTTTCCCTCCCTGTTCCCACAATGCAGCTCTTCTCTGCGCGCCGCTGCGCGCGCTTCAGCGACGGCGCGCTGTCCGAGCTGCTGTCGCGCGGCGGGCTGCGGCACGTGTGCCTCAGCGGTGTGGTGCAGGCGGGGCCGCTGGCGGCGCGGGCGCTGGCGGGCTGCTGCAGGGAGTCGCTCGAGGTGCTGGACGTGTCGTTCTGCAGGTGGGCAAGCAGTGGGGGGTCAGGGGAGAGGGAAAGAGGGAGAACGCGGTGGAAAGGCGGACACGGCGTGAGGGCCCGGGGTAATCCGCTCAAGGAGTGCTGAGTCGAAGTGGAACCTGGAAGCGGGGGAGCGTTCGTAGCAGCCACGGCGTTATGGCAGCGGGTTGGCCCAACTGGACCACGCAGGGCTTACAGGGAGAAAGCAAAGGTGGAGGACAAACTGCGTTGCGCTGCGCTTTGGCACCGGTAGCCGGTCTGTGCTGACACGTGTCATGTCCAGATTGCCGCCAATGCATCAGACGGATGGCCGACACGGGCCACCTGCCTCCGCACGCCTAACTCATTCCCAGTTCACCTGCTGACCACAACCCATTGCCTCCACATGCCTCCTTCGCGACCGCGTGCTCGTACACGTGCGGTGCCACGTGGCAACGCATGGGTGGCAAAACGCACGCAGGCGGCTGCCCGACCGCAGCCTGGGCCTGCTGCTGGAGCGCTGCACGCGGCTGCGGCAGCTGCACGTGTTCGGCTGCAGCCAGCTGACGGCGCGGTCGCTGTACGGCCACACCAACACGGAGCTGGTGGTCGAGGGGCTGCACACCAAGGTGGACATCGACAACAGGGAACAGCGGCAGCAGCAGCAGCGGCAGCAGGAGGAGGGGAACAGGGAGGAAGGGAGGAAGGGGGAGGGGGAAGAGGCGAGCAAGGAGGACGAGGGAGCAGGGCAGAAAGGGGAGGGGAAGGAGGCGGGCAAGGAAGGGCAGGAAAGGGAAAAGGAAGCCGTGGAGGAGGGAGTTGGGGCAGGGAGGGAGGGCGGGGGGGGTGGGGGGAAGGGCAAGGCGAAGGGCAAGGGCAGGGCGAAGGGGAAGGGGAGAGGGGGCAGGGCAGGCGGTAAGGAGTGCAAGGTAGAGGTTGGGCCGGATAGGGGCGGGGGCGATGTGGAGGTGGAGGAATTCTGACAATTGGGTGTGCAGGAGAGGGTAGTATTAGGGCAGGATTAGGGTGTCAACTGTCGTGCGGAATGACACGAGGTACATGCAGGTTGCAGAATGACTGTGCTCAGGCTTGGCAGCGGATGAAGGCTGCAAGAACCAGCGGCAATAGGACAGCGGTGGCTTGGGTTGCGTGCATGCAAGCGGACATGGCAAGGTTCTCCAGTTTCTTGGAGCCGAGGAGTGCGCGGCGGGTGACAGGCACACGTGCTGCTTGGTGTCGTGGTGCGTGGTGCTGGGCGTACGGCGGGAAGTAACTTGGCTTCGTTGGGTCGTTGTACAGACAGCAGCTTCCCTGTGCGCAAATGTTCAAACCCAATATGACGTGTACACAAGTGACCTCGTGACCTCCTTGACCTCACTGCGGTGACACACAGGAATGCACTGTACCTTGTGGAGCTCTGCTCCAGGCAAAGGGTGCGCCTGTGTGTGCTGCATGGAGTACGAGTCAACCCGCGCGGTTGCTTGAGTTGCAGCGATTGCCCTTGCGTGCATGGCGCACATCCTTCCTTATCAAATCGTGCAATATGCTGGCATTCGGTAGACGTTGTCGCGCCTTAGCGTCTGGGAGCGCACGGTCGGGCGCACAACCGCGGGCCTCCCGACATTTCCCTAGTGTGCCTGTGTACGCATTGAACCAACAACATAACTATCTGAATGCTGTGCACCTGACAGACTACAAATGGGCCTTGAGCGCATCCCGCCAGCTGGGCAAAGGTGCGCCCTGCCGAAGCAAAGCGGAATAGCCCCCTCACCATACATTCTTTGCGTCGAACATAAACTCCTCTGGGTCATCGTTCTTATATCATCTTCGATGTGGAAGCCGCAGTGGCAGGCGTATCGACGAATGTGAACATCCCCGTACCCGCTGCCCGAACGCTGCTCACTGGCGCGCGAAGCTATGCCGTAAGGGAGGGCCTGCAGCCGCTGCCGACGCGGAGGGACTTGCTGGAAGACGTTGCTCCGAAGCTGGTGGAGAAGGGCGGAGGTCCCGGAGGTCTTGGCGGCAGTGGCCAGGTGTGGGAGCTCATCTACGATGACGCCTCCAGCCGCCTATACCTGGACACGTCTGGCGCCGTGAACCTCATCAAGTCATGGGCGGAGATGCGCTGCCGCGACGTCGGACGCTTGACGCCGAGTGGCCTCCCGGCCCTGGTGGTGTCTGGGCTCAGTGTCAGGGTGCGTAGCGGGTGCAGGCATGCATGCATGCATGCGGCCACCGGTTACAGCGACATGCGACCGATAGCAAGCGGGACTTCATGTTATTTGAGCAGTCATTGCGTGGGACCCATGGGACTGGCGGGGGTTTGAACGAGGCGATGACACGCTCGCAGCAATAGCCCCTGTTTGCTTGCAGCCTCAGCACACTTTGCCAACCGCTCCCAATGCCTGCCCAGCCATGCTGCAGGCATCGCTTATGCCTAGCACCTGTTTGCACTATGACCTTGTATCTCGCAACTGCACTGCCTCACGCTGTTGCCCGCAGAGCGGAAAGGCCTACACGCTGAACAAGGTGGTGCCGACAGTGGTGGCCGAGGTGCTGCGCCAGCAGCCGCCAGGGCACCCGCTCAAGGGCATGGCTGTGCTGCGGCTGGACGTCCTGGGCCTGTGCTACCAGGTATGCCGCATGTCACGTGGTATGTGCTTACTTGGCGTGCCGGGAGCACACCGTGTTCTGACGGGGTGGCGGGGAGTGCGCAGTGCGGCTGTCTCGCGGTTCATCACGCAGCGCTGACGCTCGGGACAAACTGCTGCAGGCTTTCCCGAGTGCACACTTACGTAAGGCACAGCCGTGTGAACTGATGTTACATGATGATGCGGGCGCTACCGCTCCCACGCGGCCTTCCTGCCCAGCGCTCATGCATACCACTGTGGAGTCCACCCAGGGCCCAGGGCACCAACCCTGCACCACGCCGGCAGCCCCGGCTGAGCTGCTACCGCGGCTGCGGTCTAGGGCCCAGCAACGGGCAAGGCACCCCTACACCATGGGCTAGCAACAGGGCACGCATAGCATCAATGCGATCACGGCACATATAGGACAGCTTAGCTGTGGTGCTGAGTCCTATCACAACCTCGACGCACACGTGCGACACACGAGCAAAGGACAATGCCTCCACAATGCGCTGGGCCACAAAGCCGTTGAGCGTACGTCAGGCCCCGGGGTACCCTGTTCTGGCCTGGCCATACCCTGCCCGCCTTCGGCTCTTCAGCACGGTCCTCTTGTGCACCACTGACAGCCTACCCATTCACCCTGTGCCCCAAGGTTGTACTAGCGCTCAGCAGCATAATGTTTAAGTGTCTATTGGCAGCCGTGCCATCATTTTTTACCCCACCTCCAGCACCCGGCTGTGTGCGTGCATGCGTCCATGCCCGAGGGCGGGTGCGTGCGTGCGTGTGTTTGACAAAACAGCCAAGACAGCCAACACATCCGCTGTACGGAAACTGTGTGCATGTTTTGTATGTGCAATGGTGACTCCACACCACCAGTGTGTGAATCTGTCATGCTGGTTGTTCGCCGTTGCATGGTCAGGTAAGCAGCAGCATCTTGGGTCTCCATATCAACTGCTCTGCCCGTGGGACTGCCTCCACCCGCAGTTGGGCGGCGGGCCGTTCTTGTACTGCCTGTTGTATCACGTGGTCCAGTGGGCGGCGCGCACGGACGTGCCGGTCAAGGATGCGGCATGGCGGCAGGCGCAGCGGGTCCTGGACGACGGCATGAGCACCCCAGGCCTGCTCACGCACGCCGGCGAAGCCGTCGTGGCGCTCTTCGCTGGCTTCCAGGTGCCCGTTCTGGTGCTGCTGGGTAGGTGTGCGGCTGCGTGGCCAGCGGCGGGGAAGATGGGCGCGGGCGGGCGGGCATACCTGTGCGGGTGGTGCCTGCCGCATTGCGCCAGCAACGCACCCAAGCGGGCCGGCGGGGCGCTGGCCCCTGGATGCATAAACTGCTGGATGACCTCCGCATGCATGGGCCGGTTATCTTTTGCAGCAGTCCAGACCTCACCTGCCGTGCCGCCCTCCCACCGGGTGCCGACCTGCCTGCGCATGCATGCATGCACGTACGCAGACCACCTGCAAGGTCTGCTGCAGCCGACTGTCGGGGCGGACAAGCTGGACGAGCCTGGCGCCATCTACATACGCGACCACGTGCTGCGCGAGATCCTGGCCGGCAGCCCGGCGCATGTGCTGTGGGCCTTCAGCGGCGGCAGCATGGCGCTGCCGTGGATGGCCCTCGAGGCCATGCCAGCAGTGGGTGGCACCGCGCCGCTGAAACACATCCTGCCGGTAAGTGCGGACGCCTGGCGCCAACGGCACACATGATGCATAATGCCTGATGGGCTGGGGGAACTACAGCCTCTGTCAACCGCACGCCCTCCTGGCCACTGCCTGCGAACCGTGTGTGCACGGCGGCTTGGAGGCCAAACACACTACTGGTGCAGTGCGTGCGCTGTGAGCAAAACGTGGTGCCCCGCTCACTGCACCCGTGTGCGCAGGTGCACCTGCCGTCGGTGGCGCCTCCGAGCTTGATGCACCAGCTGGCGGAGCACATGATGGGCCGCAGCCTGCTGCAGCGGATGGGCGTGCAGCGGCCGGACGTGGAGCGGCTGCTGGAGTGGAGCGGGGGCTCTCCCGCCATGTTCGTGGACATGGTGCAGATATGGGCGCGCAGTGGGGGAGGGGCAGACAGGGACGGGTTCGCCGCCGACTACATGCGCGACGTGATGCAGGCAAAGGTGTGGGCAGGATGTGTGCGCTTTGGGGGTTGCCGGGACTGCTGTATGTGGGTGGGGCCTTCGGCGGGGTTGTACGGGTCCCCCCATACCAGTGCGAAGCTGCAGTCATGGCACGTGTGAGCAGGATGGCCTGTTCTGACTCTGCTCTGCTGTGCCCCTTTTGCGGATTTGGGTGCATCGATCTGCGCCTTCGTGGATAACATGTGCTCCGTAGTTACAGGTACATCGTGCGAACGTGTATACCTGTTCCCTTCCTAACCACGCACTACCAAGCCCCTCAAAGCACCCTACGCACCGCCGGTGCACGCACACATCCATGCACCCACCCAGGTCCGGTTGGAGTGGAAGCGGACCCTGCCGTACCTGACGGACGAGCAGCGCCGCGCGGTGCTGGGCCTTGCGTCTGTCGCACCGGGGGCGGCGGCTGACGGCATCACGGACAGGGGCCTGTGGCGCTACCTGCAGCCGCACCTGCAGCGGACTGCGCAAGGGCGCTACCAGCTCAAGGACGCCAACTACCGCCAGCTCCTGCGGGTGCGTCCACAACCTTTTCTTTACAGTTGCGCAATGCTCTTGCGTAATGTGGGGACGGCACGTTGAGGGGGTTAGAGGGTCCACGAGGCTGACGCGTTTGGTCACGTGCCCGTGTGCAAGGACAGAAGCTTCCAGTCAGGGGCTCCAACCCTAGGGCACACGCGCACATAGACTGACTTGATTGGCTGCCCGCTCCCCAGACCCGTTCCATGCGGCGATGCGCGCGGGCCTAAATGTGGGTTACGTACCGCGTCCGAAACACGCGACACACTAACACAATTCCGTTGCCTTTCCGAATGCTCTCGGTATGGCGTACTTCGGCGCCGCACGCTAACGCATCCTCTGTTACACATACGACCCTTTTGCCATGCCGTGTCAACAGACGGTCATCGACCGAAGCGGCAAGCTGCGCACCAAGAGGTTGTACGTGGGGTCGGGCCTGACGCTGGTGCAGCTGGACTGGGGCTGGCAGGTGCTGCAGCTGGGCGAGGCGGCAGACTGCCTCCTCGGGCTGCGCCCCCGCAGCAAGGCCTTCCCCGCTGGACAGGTTGGCGGCGTCGACCAGCTGACGGCCATGCTGCAGGTGCGTGGTGCTCGGGAACTGGGGAGGCCACTCTCAGGTTACAGCGGGCCTGGTGGACTGCCTTGCCGGGGTAGGGACTCGGTTGTGTTAACGCTTCTACTACATCATTTTTACGTGGTTTGTCTCGCCGCACACGCCGCCCCAACCCTCAGGCTGAGCCGCAACGTGCTGGCGCAGCAGCGGCCGTGGGGCGGGCTGGACCCGCTGGTGAACGTCGAGGTGCTGATGGCGCTGCCGGCGATGGTGGGCATGAGCATTACGGAGCTGTCGGAGGAGGTGCGCGTCGGCGTGGGCGCGCTCGCGCCGGCCACCATCCAGACGGCCGCCGACGCTGCGGCTGCTGCGGACGATGACGGTGATGGTGACCTGTGACGGGGACGGGGACGGGGATGGGATCCAAAGCGACAGTGGCCACGGTGGTGGCGGCGACGTGTTGTCAACACGGGCAGCGGCCTTGTGAGCTGCACTAGCACAGTAGCACGCTCCGCCGCGTGCAGCAGCAGGGCGCGGGCTGCTCTGCAGGCACGGCCGGGAGGGTGTCGCTGGGACGGCCGGGGCCCACGAGGAGGGTGCTGCTCGCGCCGGTGCGCACCCCCAGCATGCGTGTCACGGTCGCGCAGCAGCAGCTTTTCCTGTTTACGTAGTTTGCTTCAATGAGGGCTTAACGGGCACACAAGGATGCCTACCTGGCGCACCGATGCTGGTTACGGTGAGAGGTTGTGGAGGTTGTGGAGGATGCAGACTAAGCTAAGAGCATTCCGTAGCTGTTTGGCCAACTGTGGCGTGTGATTGCGCTTTGCGCACGGAAGCACTGAGGGCCGATATTCTATTGTGATGTCCAGGTTCCCGTACGTGGCGCGGTTGCAGGCACGGGGACAGCCGCTTTTATGCTCAGATGTGCGCTGGGACGTAACTGACCTCCGTACGCACGACAGATGTATGCACTGTAATTTACAAGGTGCGTGCCAAACGGAGCTCTGCTCCCAAGCAGTCGCATTGCGGTACATGCCTGAGGTCAGTGGCGGTGACTCCCGTGGGGCGTGTGCGCCTGTGGATTCCGGCCCATCCTGCCGTCTGAGTGTCTTCAGAATTTAGTTGATACTCGCAGTGTGCACAGTAACAACTCCACGCAAATGTGCACAGGCACAAGCTTTGGCCTGGCTAACGGTAAAAAAACGTATCATGGTGAGAGAGAGGTTTCGGGCATCAGCCCATGCACCTCGTGCCTCTCATGCGTCGTGCTAAACGCACAGCCTCTGCATCAGAGGGGTTCCCCTTTCTCGCAGAGCGTTGTACCTCAAAATCAGCTATGCACATAGCCCACCAAACGACCGACTCGGAAGCCAGAGGCCGGTGGGCCTACTGGACCCAGTCACCAGCTTTGACGCGCTGCTCTTGAAACGTACTAAGCACATCCCCTGTTATCCGCTACCGTCCTGCCCAGCCCGCATGCGCTACCTCACGCCGCCGCCTCCACCTCCATGGCCTCGGCGCCCGCCCCCTCCTCCCCCTCCACCTCCAGCCCCGCCGCCCGCAGCTGCCCCTCCAGCGCCTCCACACGCGCACGCCACGCCGCCACCCGGGCCTGCAGGAGGAAGCGCAGACGCAGGACACTATTTTTCTATGCACAACCTAGGCGGTGCACCAGGCACTGCACTGCACCTCAGGAGATCCTTGCGGTAGACAGCGTTCACAGCCCATGCAACTTCGCTACCGTAGCGTCCGCCAGGTGCGCTTCCCTACGGTGTCGTACGGCCCCTCCCCTGCTGCCGCATCCCGCATACCGTGCCCAAAGTCCAACCATCCCACCCCGCCCCCGGCCCCCCGCTCACCCTCTCCACGTCCACCAGGCGCTGCACCACCAGGCTGATGCCCAGCAGCGGCACCGTGATCTTGGCCACCTTGCCCTCCTTGGACCGCCCCCCGCCGCACAGCCCGCTGCTGCTGCCGCCCGTGGGAGCGATGGCAGCGCGGCCACCTGCACGAAAAGCCAAAGCAGGCGTAAAGCCTACAAACTGCAACATACTTGCTGTTAGCAAACGGGTTCTTAAACACTCCGTTACAGGTTGACGCATCTGCACTGTCAACCTCTAGCCTCAACCATCAGGCAGCAGGCAGTACGCACCCTACCAAAACCCCAGGGGTGCCCACAGCCGCACCCGCACCCGCACCCGCCGTCCTGCACCCTACCCCGCCCGCCCACCCTCACCCTTGTCGCAGTCCAGCATGCCCCCCTCGTCCCGCAGCGCGCCCAGGTAGTTGCACAGCTCCAGCGGGCAGCCCTCCGGCAGGTCGTCCAGGTCCAGCTCGCCGTCCTCCAGCCGGTCCTGCACCACCGCCCAGAAGGAACGCACGTACGCCTCGTACTCGTCAACCTGGGGGAGGGGGACACGGGGGGAGGGGCCTGGGTGAGGTGCGCGTGGAATGCGAGGAAACCGTGTCAGAGGGTTTCAACGGGGTGAGGGTTACACATACACGCGAGGAAACCGTGTGGGAGGGGTTGGGTATGAGATCAAGTGACTCGGCAGGGAAGTGTGGTCAAGGGCTTGCAGCGTACTGAGGTACTGAGGCGGCAGGCGTGGAGCAGGTAACGGTGGCGATAACGAGCTGCGTACGGGTACAGCAGGGGGAGTGGGCGGGAGCCTATCGACTATACGGTATGGGCAGCGCCTGTCCGAAAAGGGACGTGCTGCCGTACGCAGCAGCACGCGACGCACCATGGCCACGTCGATGGGCGGCGGGGCGGGCGCCTCCTCGCCCTCGGGCGCCGCCTGCCCCAGGCGCTGCCGCTTGACCGCCCTGCCGTCCACCAGGCCGTACTGGTCCAGCCCCAGCCCCTGCCGCTTCACCAGGTACATGCCGCGCGCGGTGCGGCCCACGATGGACTCGGCTGCGGGGCACAGCGTTAAGCACAACAGCGTCAAGGCCCACAGCATGATGAGACGCATACGGTACGGCAGTGCACAGCTTCGGGATTGTCAGCGCGGAATACAGCACATCATGTGGCAGGGAGGCAACAGGAGGCTGGTGTGGACTGCGGAAGTGTGTGCGCCTGGCTGCTTTCCATAGCGTGTACACAGTGCATCGGCCCCCTCTCACGTGGGTTGGCCTCCCAGTCCCCGTTCCCGCGGTCCTCCTCGTCGGAGTCCTCGCCCGCCGCCGCCGCCTCCGCCTGCTGCTCCTGCTCCTCCTCGTGGCTGTCGCTGGAGCGGCGGCCGCGGCCGCGGCCCTTCCTGGAGCGCGGCTTGGGCGTCTTGGGCCGCTTCACGGCCGACTTAGGGGAGCGCTGCGGGGCCAGGGCAACGAAACGTAAGTCCCACCACCATCGTGCGCGAGGGCGGGCAAGGCTGCGGGTTAGCATACACCCCACCGGTAATTGCTATTACCCTTCCGCGACAATTGAGACAACATCACAAGAGAACATCACAACGTGAGCAGAAACACGAGCGGGCACGGCCTGCAGCAAAGAGCGACGAGACATTGCCAAGTGCAGTCATCAGCCTTGACTCTCTCTCCCCCCGCCCCGCCCCCCACCCCGTTGTCGTCCTCCACCTCCACGCCCCCCTCGTCAGCCGCCGCCACGCCGCCCTCCTCCTCCTCTTCGTCGGCTGCCTCCTCGGCCTTGCGCTTCTTGCCCACGGGGGTCTTGGCCTTGGCCGCCTTCTTGCCGCCGCCCTCCTCGTCCTTCTTGGCCCTGGTCGCACGCTGCGCGCCCGAGGCCTCGTTCAGCGCCTGGCAGGGGCAAGAGTGGAGGGAGCCGAGTGAGTGGAGGGAGTGTGAATCACAGCCAGCAACCAGTACGTTTCCACGTGTGGCCACGCCGCCTGGAATGCGACAGGAAGTGCCATGAGATCCAGGAATACCTGTACGGCAAGCATCACCCCAGACACTGGGCTGCAGCCTGCAGATGCACGTCTGTCCCTTGCGACGGCACCCCCGCAGTAAAACATGCCATGAGATGTGACCTTGACTTTAGTGCCCCACGCAAGTCTGCCGTCCCCTGGCCCCTACCCTCCGAGCGCTCACCTCTGCCCTGGCTGCGTAGTCCTCCTTGTGGGCCTCGTCCTTCCACGCGGCGCCCAGCAGCTTGCACAGCTCGCCGAAGCCCGCCTCGGGGTGCGCCTCCTTCAGCAGCGGCCGCTGCTCCTCGCAGAACAGCTGCAATGGGCGGGAGGGGAGCACGAGCGGCGCGTCAAGGACGACGTGTGGGCACAAATCTTTTGAGGCGCAGAGCACCCTGGGCGCAACGCGGCGGGGCTAACCCAATTCGCAACCAAAGCGGCGGCATGGTTTAACAAAAACCGCCTTCGATGCAGGCGCAGGGTGCAGCTGGGTCCCTAGCAGGGTGCACTCAAGGGCGGCGTTGGCGCACCAGGTAGGGGGTGTAGAACTTGGGGCCCTTCTCCTTGGGCTCCTCCTTCTCCTTCTTGACCTTGGGCGCCTTGGCCTCCTTCTTGACCTTGGGCGCCTTGGGCGCCTTGTCCTTCTTCTCCTTGCCGTCCTTGGCGGCGGTCTTGGGGGCAGCAGCCGCAGCGGCCTTGGCGCGCTCCTGGGGCATGGCACGTGGGGACACACGTCAAAGGCAGGAAGCACCGTGTACGGCGTGGCACAAAAGGGGAGCGTCGAGTGGGCCGTGTGAAACTACATGCCGGTAACCACTACGACAAAGGGGAGGGCACGCTGTACGGAATGTTGAGAAACGCACAGGCAGTAAAGGGTGCCGTACGACTATGCTCGTGGCAATGCCTGAGCTGCCATGCGGCGTCCCACCTGGTACTCCTTCTTCTCCTCGGCGCCCAGCGCCTGCCACTCCTTGTTGGCGCGCTGGGTGGCCTCCGCCTGGGCCACGCCCTCCTCTGCAGGGGCGCGGGGGAGCAGCGGAGCGCCATGTGGAAAGAGCGGCTGTGAAGCGCAAGATAGTTAGCCAGGCATGCGACCGCACGAGCAGTGGCGCGGATGCGTCAAGAGCTCCACTGAGACCCGCACGAAACCGTCACGGCTTCCCGTTGAGCCTGGCAACACGACAGTGGCGCCGTGCGCATGGAGTCCTGCTGTGAGTTGCACAATGCCAGCGAACCGTCACCGTTTCAGTAAGCCTACGGCCCTACGGTACTGCAGCAAGAGGTTGCCCCGTTGCACAGGTGCAGGTGCACCACCTACCCATGAGCTGTGCCTTGCGCTCGGTGAGGAACTCCAGGAAGCCGCTGCCGCCGCCCGCCGTCACCGTCATCTTCTTGGCTCCGGCGGGGGCGGCGGCGGCCTTGGGCTTTGCGGCAGGGGCCGGCGCGGAGGGCCCCGCGCCACCTTCTGCGGGCCGCAGGGGGGTTGGGGAAGTGGGTGAGCAACGGTACGGCGGTTGCACCCCGAGGTTTTGCAGTAATGGAACAAGTCAATGGCAGGGGCATCAGTGATTAGGGCAGCAGTACGAGCTATCAAGGAGCTCACCCTCGTCGGCGGGGGCGGCGTCCTCCTGCCCCTCATCCGCCACCACCCGGGCAGCGATGACCTGCGGAGGGTGGGCCCATCCCGCAACGTCAAGTGCATTAAAGTTTTGCATGTGGGAGCAGTCTTAACACAGCGGCAAGGTACGCAGGTCAGCGTTTGCGATGTGGGTCGGGATAAAACCATTCACAGTGCTACGGCGAGGCCCCAGTACACAAGCGCAGCGGTACCCACACCTCCCAGGGCCCAATCAGACCACACACTTCCCAAAAGGATCAAATTCGTGTCCAACTACGCGCCACCCAGCGGAATGCCGCTCCCTTCACGTACCTTGGGTTTCACGGCGGGCTTGGCATCCGGCTTGGCCTTGGGCGCGGCGGGCTTGGCGGCCGCAGCAGGTTTGGCGGCGATGACGCCTGTGGCGGTGGTGGCGGCGGCGGCCTTGGCGGCGGCACCCGCTGCGGGCTTGACGGCGGCACCGTTGTTGAGGGTCGACAGCGGCTGAGGCGCGTGGCGAATGGGGATGATGTTGGGGATTAAGGAAGTACTGGTCGCATAGACATGCAGCGGCGGCGATGTTGCACAGGACAGAGCGCGTCAGCAAAGGAGAGGGACCTGCAAGGGATGGCCCCGGCCACGGACCGAGTGACTCGGCCGCATCCTGATGGATGCTGTGCGATACGTTCGCAGAAGGTACACGCCAATCTGTTCCGTAGTGCAAGAAGGATCGCAGTGAAGATGAGCGGCTGCGTGGTGTAGCGCACCTTGGCAGCGCCGACGGCAGCGGGCTTGGCGGCAGCAGCGGGTTTGGCAGCTGCAGCGGCGGGCTTGGCGGCGGCTGCGGCGGGCTTGGCGGCAGGGCCGGCAGCCTTGGCGCCAACGGCCAGCTTTGCAGCGATGGCAGGCTTGGCAGCAGGGGCGGGCACGGCTGCGGGCGCCGCCTTCTTAGCCACCATCAGCATGCCCTTGCGGGCGGGCACTGCCGGGAGGATGGGCTTGGGCGCAGGGTCGGGGGCGGCCTTGGCGACGACGGGGGCGGGAGCGGGGGCAGGTGCCTCCACCTCCGGAGCAGGGGCGTCGTCGGCTGAGGGCTCCGCCTCCTCTGGCGCAGCTGCCTCCGCGTCGGCGCCAGGGTCCGAGCCCTCCTGCGGGTGGTACCACGTGTACAGGTTGAAAGCTTAGACACTTGGTGCGATTGGTACAGCACACGAGCACGCTGCGCAATCTGGGTCGGGCGCCAATGGTATGACATGACCGTTGCCTGACTACACGCATGCGGTACCCCAGACACCCAGCGGCAGCTGTAGTCTGGAGGCAAGCCCAGAGCTGCCCCAAGCCAGGCTTCTGCCCCCCACCTGAGCAGCGTCTTCGGCCTCGGTCGGCGCCTCAGCGGCACCCGCAGCCGCAGCGTCAGCATCGCCCTCGCCGGGGGCTCCATCCTCGGCAGCCGGCTCCTCCGCGCCGTCCCCAGCCTGAGCCTCAGCGTCGGAGCCGTCCCCAGCGGCCACATCTGCAGCGTCGGCCTCCCCATATGCGTCCGCCTGAGCCGCGGCCTCGGCGTCAGCCTCAGCCTCACCTCCAGCCTCAGCCTCAGCGGGCTGGGCAGCCTCCTCCTCCTGCAAAGGCACGGGGACGCAAAAAGGTGATCTGGGTCAAACCCTACGGCCTTGTGCTGACGTTCCTAGGGGCATCCGCGTGTCATGTGCAGGTCTGGCAGGGACGAGCTGCATGGTTTGCTCCTTGTCGCCACGTGCAGGCATGCCACGGGAATGCGGAGAAGGTAAGTCGCAAGCGTACCTGCTGCTCGCCCGCCTCCTCTACCAGCCCCTCAATCTCGGCGCAGATGTCGTCCATGTCGACATCCACCTCAGCCTCATCGGCGGGACTGCAACGTGCAAGGGCGAGGCGGCAGCGTCAGGGCAAATGTGATGCCAATTGCTGGTCAGGTGGCGTCCTGGACTTCCGCCGCAACAACACGTAGTCAGTATGCAAGGCTTCAAAGTTTGCCAATAGGACGGTGCGCCATAGGACCCGCAGACTGCCGGTCCAGCCGGCTGGTCGCACGCTCGCGCGACGACGTCCTTTCCGGAACCCACAGGGACCCACATGTTAGCCTCGGTGTCGGCCATTGCAGTCTCCTCAGCCAGCTCCTGCGCAGGCACAGTCTTTCGTTGGCATGCAGAGTCGAGGTGCATATCTGACGATGGCCTGTTGAGCGTCAAAGCGGGAAGGCAGCGGCCCCGCTGCCTTCCGCATCCTGGACATACTCCTTACCTTGTTGACGGCAGCAAAATCAACCTTGACTCCTCCGGTGCGTTTCATGCAAAGGCGAGCAGGCGCGCTGCGTCGAGCGTGCTGACTACGTGTTCTGTCCGGTTGCAGCGTGACGCTAACAAAGAGGCAGCGAGCAATGTTCTGCTGGCAGACAAATATATAAGGGATCACGAACAGAACTGGAATTTTGACCCTGTAGCTCGTCGCGAAACAACTACACCACACCCCCTAAAGTTTTCAGCAAAGCTTGAAATCTGCATGCCTGCCGTACACCTGGACGATACAATTGCGATTTTGTTTCGTAAGCATAATTTCTTGTAGGTGAACATGGATGCAAAGGCAAGAAGGGCAGGTGCTCTGGTTTGGTAACAAGCAGAACAGAGCGTCCCATGGGACGCTCTGTGACGATCGAGAGGAAGGGTTCGTGCGCTAGCGAGCCGAGTAGCGGTTTTTATAGTACTAAATTTAGACGATGAGCTACTCGGCATAGCACCTTGCCGGTCTGCAAGCCAAGCGCTTTCCCCCTTTTTCGCCTGGTATCGCTTTCCAAAGTCTGCGCGCCATCTCCGTTAGACATGCCGGTACCAGCCACTATATTCCTGGCCAGGTCTGGCTCCAAATACCAGCCACGTCAGTACTTGTGACGACTATTGCAACCCTCACCTGTAATAGTTATGCCTGAGAAAGATCATCAGGAGACGCCTCCCCAGCGGCTGAGCAGGATCACTCAGCGCGCCTCCCGGCCTGCACAGTTGTGCTTGTGCTTGCGAGTGCTCCCCCATGAGCTCAGCGTCAGCCTGGACAGGATAGGGTGCAACCACTATACACGTGGGTGTAGGGGCTGGACCTTGCTGGGGGCCACACCCATATGTGCTGCAACCGTTGTGAGGTGCACACTGATGCACACGGGTGCACACGCACGAGGTGGGCATGCTATGTTACCACGACAGCGCAGCTTGCGTTCCTTGCAAGACTATGTAAGTGCATACCTCTTAACCTATGTGGTAACAGGCATAACACATGCCTGGCAACCCCTTTGCAGTGTTTCGCTTGAAAGCCTGTTGCTGATGTGGCTCCGGAGCCCGGTTGCAGGTGAGACTGCGCCCAGACGCCATCGAATGCCTACAGCAGCAGGCAATCAGGCATAGTTTATCAGGCATAATCCATATGGATGAGTATGGCTGTTACTTTGGCAAGCAGCCAGGACATGTCAACAACACGCCCCAATGGAGGGTTTGGCTCGGGGTGTTACTGCCCTCGTGGCCCGTCCTGCTCGCCAGCGTCGTCCAGAAGTTTATATGCCAGCCAGTTGGATTGCTGTTGAACAATTTATGCCAAGAAGTCATGTTGTAAGCAGAGTGCTGTTGCAGCAAGTGAGTGCAGTTGCTGTACGTGACCTGACACGTGCCTATGTCGTCGTCGCGTCCTTTGGGGGGCTGCCACTTGGCTGTTCAAGTACTGGTATATACTTCTTACTTCAACCGGAGCAGCTGCCATAATGCTCGCACTCTCGTGTTAAGCGGGCTTTCCGGCCTTCGCGACCAAGCACCTGGGCCGTGGCAGGCAAGTGGAGTGACAGACGCTTGGGCTCTAAGCAGCATGTAGAAATAGCAGTAAAACATAACAAGTTTCTTTAGTGTGCGGTGGAAAGGTCTCCCGCATGAGCCCCCCGCCAGTCGTTGCAACGTTTCCTAACCGACTTTTTGACCGAAAAGCAATCATCCCAGAGTCCTGCGTCCTACAAGTGTACATTACTTACTTGGTCGGCAGCAATCGCGTGCTTGATCAAGCCTTTCGCACATTTTCTCGCTTCAATCTAAAGAACATGGCCGACCCTGCTAACGAGGAGGAGCTGCTCGACTACGAGGAGGACGACGTCGCTGAGGCCGAGGCTGTTGGCAAGGCTGGCCAGGAGAAGAAGGGCTATGTCGGCATTCACGCCACTGGGTTCAAGGAGCTCATGCTCAAGCCGGAGCTCCTTCAGGCTATCGCGGACTGCGGTTTCGAGCACCCGTCAGAAGGTGCGAGACTTCAGCTGCGAGCACAGCCCTTCTTGGCGAGGCGGCTTTTGGGAGCCGCCCTGAGGAGGCTAGATCGGTGTCCTTACGGCGACTCAGCCCTTGACCACGGCTTCTCCGGCGCGCAGTTCAGCATGAGTGCATTCCGCACGCTATCCTGGGCAACGACGTCCTCTGCCAAGCCAAGTCGGGCATGGGCAAGACTGCAGTCTTCGTGCTGGCCATCCTTCAGCAGCTGGACCCGAAGGTGCGTGGTATCATCGACACCAGAATTATATGGAGCAATCTTAGGAAGATGCAAAAGGCTGGGCGTTGGAAGACAAGAAGGGGAAGGGCAGATCCGCGCGCATCTCACGGGGTCCGTTCGCTTAAGAAAGCGGGTGCGATGTAGCTACGTGCATGCTTAGCTTCACTGCTCTGCAGCAGGCCCTGGAATCCGACGTCGGTGCTGCGCTGAACTTGGCTAGCCTAGAGGCTACCTGTGTTAGTCCTAGGTCAAGTTTGCCACCTTGACCTACGGTTACACTGACGTTGGTTCATGCCGTTTCTACATGCCCACCCCTGCAGCCCGGGGAGTGCCACGCCCTGATCCTGTGCCACACCCGTGAGCTGGCCTTCCAGGTACGAAGGGCTGGGTTGGCGTGCTGCTTGCTGTACCTTTCGTCACGTCCTGGCTCCGTGCCTCCTGCGCATTCAGCTTCATTACACAACAGCCAGGCCAGGGGTGCAATTTCCCTGAAGGCAAGAGGGTATGTCGGGCAGGCACTGGATAACGCTGAAGTGTTATGCCGCCGCGAACTGCAGATCTGCCACGAGTTCACCCGCTTCAGCGCCCGCATGAAGGGCGTCACCATCGCCAACTTCTACGGCGGCATTCCCGCGTCCCAAAACAAGGAGACCCTGAAGAAGGCGATCCCCAACATCGTCGTGGGCACCCCCGGCCGCATTAAGCAGGTACAGCCCTTACCTGTCCAGCCGGCATCCATCCGGCTTGCTGCAACAGCCGTTGTTGACCCGCGCTGACCGTGTCCCTCTTTTCCGCGCTGTGTTGCAGCTCGCCAAGGAGGGCGCGCTGCCGCTCAAGCAAGTGCGTTTCTTTGTGCTGGACGAGTGTGACAAGATGCTGGAGAAGCTGGGTAGGTTACGGTTTCCACGGGGGACACGCAATACGCCCTGCGCCGCAAGTTATTGCTCAAGCGTTGCTCTTTGCGGCACTTTAGTGGGTGCGCAGTGTGCTAAGCTGTACCCCAACCTGAAACTTGCAGACATGCGCGCCGACTGCCAGGAGATCTTCAAGCTGACCCCGCACGAGAAGCAGGTCATGATGTTCTCCGCCACCCTCAACCAGGAGATGCGGGCAGTCTGCAAGAAGTTCATGTCCAACGTACGTTTCCTACGTGCAGCCAGCCTCGCGCTCAGTGTCCGTCGTGCTCGCTGTCTGCGCCGTCGTAATGATTTAACTCAAACGCTGCCCGGGAGCTACGCGAGGCCGTAGCCGGGTCCCTCTGTCGCCATCGCCAACAGCGGCGGCAGCTGCTGCTCGATCACGTTTTTGTCACACTTCGCAGCACAGTTCCCAGCCGCAGTAGCAGTAGCAGCATAACCTTACGCAGCACACCAGCCCCAGCCCGACTGGGGAGTGGCGTCAAACCCGCTTGAGCCCGGCGCCGCTGCGCCCTGCCTGTCGTACTGCTGCTGCAGCCGCAAGAGGTGTACGTGGACGACGAGTCCAAGCTGACGCTGCACGGGTTGGTGCAGCACTACGTGATGCTGCACGAGGAGGAGAAGAACCGCAAGCTGAACGACCTGCTGGACGCCCTGGACTTCAACCAGGTGGGCAAAGAGCCAGCGGGCACGCGCATTGGGGGTTCAGGTGGTGAGATACTGCCATCCTACACGCTAAGTCTGATCTTGAGATCATAGCACCGGTGCACGTTGCGGATGTAATGGGTCTAGGTGGGAGCAACAAGGGCATGTGTGAAAGTGTGCTCAGGCAAGGGCCCTGCTTGCTCACTTCCCGCGTGGTGGGTTCACGGTTTGGGCTTGCCTTCCCTTCCTTCGCAGGTCGTCATCTTCGTCAAGAGCGTGCAGCGCGCTAAGATGCTCAACCAGCTGCTGCAGGAGTGCAACTTCCCCAGCGTGTGCATCTACGGCGGCATGGACCAGGAGGAGCGCATCAAGGTGCGTGCACGGGGTCTGGCCAAGCATTGCACCGGGCCTCTCGAAGCGTACAAAAGAGCATTGCGTAAAGGGGCTCACTTGGCACAAGGTGTGTCCACAGGGCACGTGCTGACGTGCATGCGTTGCTTTTTGGATGCGCAGGTGTACAAGAACTTCAAGGAGGGCAAGCACCGCATCCTGGTGGCCACCGACCTGGTGGGCCGCGGCATCGACATTGAGCGCGTCAACATCGTCATCAACTACGACATGCCCGAGTCGGACGACAAGGCCAAGGGCGAGACCAAGCACGGGAACGGGGCGGACACCTACCTGCACAGGGTGAGCACTGAACGGTGCACCTCGCGTCGGTGCGGCCTGCCATAGCTGGAGGCGTGCATACTGATGTCTCGGTCGTCCCAGGGTTGCACTTGCAGCTGCTCTGTGAGTTAGCACCCCCCCTAATGCTTGTGTCCGGTGAAGGCTCTACCTAACTGTCCTTGCACGGTGGAGGCTTTGTCACTGAAGCAGTTGTGCTCTCCTCCTTTTTGCAGGTGGGCCGCGCCGGCCGCTTCGGGACAAAGGGCCTGGCCATCACGTTCGTGTCGTCGGCCGAGGACAGCGGGGTGCTCAACGCCGTGCAGGACCGCTTCGACGTGGACATCAAGCCCCTGCCCGACAAGATCGACGCCAGCACCTACATGAACACCAACTAAAGCAGGGCGGGGAGGGAACAGACGTTTGTTAGTGTGGACATGGTTGCGCACCTGTGCAATGCAGTGCGCGTACATGCGCTGGTTGTGCAACTGATAGTTGGGCTCGAGATTAGAGCCTGTTGTGGACAGGTGTGGACTATGATGTAAAGACACGTACCGGGCATCGGGCTGGTGACTCAGCGAGGGATTGTCGCCGTCTCAGGCAAACGTGCCCAGTGGACGTGCGACAGGTGGAAAGCTGTGGAAGCTTTGACAGACACGACAGTCCTCCTTGGGAGGACATTTGTATCAAGTTTTGGAGCGGCGCTATACCGTACTTTTGCGCTCATTCGGCAGAGCTGGTGGTGGTTGGTTGACGGCTTATGCGATGCATGGGGGCCTCTAATGCATGGGGTCTTTCGGCGCTGTTCGCAGCGGCAAGTGGCATGTCAGCTGCTGTAATGGACAAAACGGAAGTCCATTTGTATTCAACCTTGGATTCACTACGTGTATCATCTCAGACGTAGTTGACAGTGAGGTTAGCCCTCGACTCCGGTAACAACAACGTCTGAGACAGGTGCAATACGCCTAGCCTAAGCCACGGGAGCTTAATCTGCAAGTGTTACAAGGGGGGCAGGGTACCCGCTGCATGGAGCTTAACCATACGGGGCATGTAGCGAAGCAGCGGCAGCCGCAACGTGTCGTGCCGTACAGGCACCTTCCAGATATACGCGCCCTGGCTGCGACACCGTAGCGGCAATGCGAGCTTCCCTGTTGGTAGCATACCGGTAAGAGAGCTCGTGCGCGAATCAGGGGAGAACTCGTTGGGTTGACGGCAAGGTGTGCCCTGAGTATGTCACGATGCTGCACTGCTTATCCCTGCACACCGCGAACACCTCGGTGCAAAATCTACAGGAAACAGGACTAAGCTAGCTGGCTGCCCCTTAGGGCCGGCCAGGGCCCGTGCTGCTGCTTGCCGCGGCCATGTTGCTTCGTGTGCCGATGCAGCCCCGGGAGCTCCCCTGATGCAGCCAATGGTGGGAGTGTCCCATGGGTCAGCCTGGCCATTCGCCCACTAAGGTACCTCGAACAACTGCAGTGAACAGAACTGACCATGATTGTTGCTAAAAGTAGTTTCATCGTGCTACCGGCAGTCGACGTCATGCTGCTACCGAGGAGTCAAGGACCCTGTCTGAAGCAGCGCTTGACACCTAGGAAGACCATTATCGCTATAGCATATATACACCACTTCCAAAAATACCTATACAAGAGAACACGCAACAAGCAAGTATTCTCCGCCACTATGTCAGTGTTACGAAGCCTCCCTCCCCGGCTCGACAGCCAACACGGCACCGGCCTTGTGCGCGCGCAGCAGCGGCAAGGCTTCAGCAGCTATACGCTTTCTCCTTTGCGACGGTCGCGTCTCCCGATACCGGTTGCGCCGCGAGTCTCTTCTCCGTCCTCTGCCTCCACCTCTCCGGAAAAGAAATCCTCCGACAGGAAGCCGCAGAACAGTGAAGACGTCGGCGCAACTAGTTCTGCAACGGCCTCCTTTGCTGTGGACCCGGCCGCTGCGTCCCGAGGCGACCAACCGTCGCGCGCGGACCCGCACATTGATGCCCTGAGAGCGCGGCAACATGTCTCCGGCGGCGACTTTCTGGTGTCGGAACGGAGCAGCACTTGTGGCGGCCGCATCGTGGTTGCCCTTGACGACACCGAGAATGCGGCGGTCGCCGTTAAGTGGGTGGCCGAACACCTGTTCGACCCAGGTGCGCGCAATGCAGGACACGCTCGCGGGCAGGCACTGGGCAAAGTGGGCAAGCAGCACACCTGGCAACCTGCAGAGGTTACAGCCTAAGGTATTGGACCATCAGCTAGCTAGGTCGTGCAGTGTGACCCTCTCGCAAGTGCGAGAAAGGAGGCTGTTCCTTGCTGGCCCGCCTGCACGCCCTTTCCCGGTGTAAGCATACCTGACAGGGGTGACAGCACGTGTCCTTGACGCAGAAAAGGCACCTCGACATGCGTCATGCATGCATGCGCTCCTAGATGCCATTACCACCCTGCACATCTTGCTGCGAACGAACTGCTGCCCGCGACAGTGCGGCCTGCGAACACGCCTGACACGTGCCGACGCGTGTGTCACCGTGTCAGCACCTACTAACCTGCCAACCTGTCCACCAACATCCGCTGTGCAACCCCCGCGCCCCCTTAACCCCCGCAGCCACCGACGAGCTGGTGGTGGTGCACGTGGTGTGCGACCCCCGCGGCCTGGAGGGCGCCACGGCGCTGGGCACCACGGCTGGCGGCCGCACCCTGGCGCTGGGCACCCTGGACCTGCTGGGGCCGGGGCCGGGCGCGGGCAGCGTGCGGCCGCCCAGGGAGCTGGGCGTGGAGGTGGGCACAGTGTACCGTAGTTGGGTGGGGAAAGGGGGTGTTGGAGCCGGGGTGGCTGCTTGGAGGGGGACATGGGGGCGAGCGATGGGGTTGTGGGGTTATGAGCTGTGCGTGGAGGTGGGTACTGTACAGGAGCTGTCGAGGAAAGCGCGTGGAGTGGGTGCAAGTGTCTTAGGGGCGTGGCGACTGGGGATGACTGAAGCACCGTGTTTTGGGGTGGGAGGTGGGTCAGTTGGTGGGTGCTGGGGACGGGAGGGGCACGGGGGCAGGGGAAACGTGGGGCAGGAGACTTGGGGTTGTGGGGTAAGCCTGGGCGAGGAGTTTTCGGGAGGGTGTGCGTCTAGTGGTCGCGTCTGCGCTGATCCGTGCATTTACCTCGTGATACCGTATGTACGACACATCGAGCACAAGTCGGTCGTATTGTTCAAGGCATGCGGTCAGGGGTTGTGTGGTGTGGTCTTGCTGCTGCTGCTGCCGTTGCCGCCCAGGAGTACCTCGACCGCCTGGAGCACGCGGCAGGCCAAGTGGTGGAGCGCCGGTGTGCTGCACTCAAGGCAGCGGGCATACCGTACAAGGTGAGAGGGTGCCCCTGTAAACCTGTGTCGCGCAGCGGAATGCACAGCGCCCCTTCCAGACTATGTCCCATTGGAGTAAGACTTGCCTGCCAGGCAGCTCCGTGCGTGCACCGGCGGCTCGAGGAGTGGCGGAGGTCCGGCAGCTGCTCCGCACAGACTATCCGCACAGCCATGGCCCGCATTTCAGCGGCACGCTCCACCCCCAGCCCCGCATCTTGCGCCGCTATGTCGCGTATAAGTATGCACCCCTGACTGCCGCTGCGCCTGCTGTCCACCTTTCCTTACATGCTCGCGCCCACCTGCCCGTACCTAACCCCAACCCATCCTCGCAGGTGGATCTGCCCCGGCTGTCCTGCCCCCGCTCCGCCGCCGGCATCGCCCAGGCGGTGCTGGGGGCGGCGCAGCGGGCGGACGCCAAGCTGCTGGTGGTGGCCAGCCACGGACCGGGTGAGGGGCGGGAGGGGAAGGGAGTAGAGGGAGATGAGGCGGCGGGGCGGGAAGCGGTTGTCGTGCACGAGCATCTGTGTACTTGGTTGAAACTCATCTTGTGTCAGTCAGCACTTGGACACGGACCAGTATGAGGGCGGGCCAGGGGCCTGGGTAGGGAGCCTGGTGCTCAAGGCCACGTAGCCGTGAACGAGTGCGGATGGGCGGGCGGGTGTCTGTCTAATTCCCTGCTGCACCGCTGTGGGCTGCGCCGAGTGAAGGCGGGCGTTGTCGCAGGCTGTGAGCTGCGCGCTTCCGCAGTGTCCTGCAATGATCATTTGTAGCCAACTGCCCTCACCGATGGGTTCAGAGCACTCTGCGGCCCCCATGCGTTGCCCACCACACCCGCAGGTGCGCTGGCCGAGTACGGCAGCGTGGCGCGCTACCTGTACCAACACGCCGGCACGCCGCTGCTGCTGGTGCCCAGCCCCGAGGCCAAGGCGGAGGCGGAGGCGGAGTGGACCCGCCGTAACGCACACGCGGCCGCCGCCGCCGCCGCTGCTGCCGCCGCCGCTGCCAGGGAGAAGGAGCAGCAGCAGCAGCAGGTCGTGCGGGAGGCCAAGGAGGGCAAGGGCGGGGCGTCCGGCGAGGAGGCGTCGAGCGAGGAAGCCTCGGAGCTGGACGAGCTGGCGGTGGTGGGCGGCGAGGTGGTGCACAGGCATGCGCCCGCCACGCCGGAGGCGGGTGCGGCGGCGGCGGCGGCTGGCCCTGGGCCTGCTGCTGCCCCGATGCGGCACGGCAGCGAGATCCTGCTGGTGGTGAACCACCTGGAGGAGCTGGCGGCGGTGTGGCAGTGGGTCACAGACAACTGCGTCAAGAAGGGTGCGTGCAGGTTGGGGGTGTGGCTGCGTATGGTGGTGATCCACATGAAACGGGAACACAACGTGTCACGGTGTCTGCCTTGGTGGCGCGTTGCTTGGGCGGCAGGAACCGGAACACGAAGCGTGCCAAAGCCGACATGTACATGTCATATTGTTGGCGTCGTCTGCACTGCCGCCCTGCCCCTCCGCTCCCTTGCCTCAATCGCCTTCCTGGCCCTTTACCTGACGTCCTAACCACCTCCACAGCCAACTGCGCCGAGAAGGGTGCGCGAGGATTGTGGCGGCTCTTGTCAACGCAAGACCACAAGGGGTTGCACCGTGGTTACCGCACGCACGGTAGCGTGTTGCACCGCCTTTTGCCTGATCCATCTATGCATACATAACCCCACACGTGCACAAACCCTCACGTGGTGCCCGCCCCCAGGCGACACGGTGACCATCTGGCACGTGGCGGGCCCCTCCCTGTCGGGCATGCCCTCGCTGCCCACCGCCATCGCCAACCAGATGCGCCGCCGCGGCGTGGCGGCCGTGCACTACACCACGCTGTACAGCGACTCTGGGGACAGCGCAGACTACGGTCGGCAGGTGGGGGCGTCGGCCTTGGGCTAGGGCTGGGAGGAGCAGGAGGGGTGCAGCGCGCAGGGGATACGTCTGGGTTGTAGTACATGCAGCTGGACAGGGTGTGGGGTAGGTTGAGGCCAATGGACACGGGATGAAGTTTTGCAGGTTGAGAGCGCAGGGTTACTAAAGATACAGCGCTGTGCGGGCACATGCATGGCTTTCCGGAGGCAGTGAAGGGGCGCATGGTGTGGTGCACATGGGCGCTGCCGTCGCACGCTGGGCAATGATACGGTATCGGTCACCGTGCCTGGCGTCCAAGCAAGGTGGGACACGCACGCACCAGCACGCACACACGCAACCCTAGGTTACACTGCCACCTGCCACCTACCGACACTCCGACTGTGATTGCGGCTTTCTCACTTGCTCACCGCCACGCCTGAACCCGCCTGCCCCCGCACAGGTGTGCATGCGCGCCACCGACCCGCGGGTCCGCTTCGTGGTGCTGCTCAACTACTCCCAGCGGGGGCTGGTGGCGGAGGCGCTGCACGGCTCCGTGGGCTCGCACCTGTCCCGCCACTGCGCCAAGCCGCTGCTTCTGCTGCAGCTGCCCGAGTGATGATGGGATGCCTGCGCGAGGTGCGAGGCCGATGAAGGGGTAGATGTGGGGTGGCACGCTGGGATATGGATGGCATGGGAGGTTTTTTTGGGGAGTAGTGGGAGACCGGACGGCAGGGGGATTAGTTGTGCCAGGGGACGTGCCTGGATCTTCTTATGGATGTGCGTGAACGGGCTTGGTGAGGAATGGCCATGGATGCAAATACTGGGATCAGACTTGCAAGGTGGCACGGTGGCTTGGGGCGGATGTGGTCAACATGGGGAGGTGCAGGGCCCTGGGTCGTGGGGCGTAACCGTACCGGTAGGGAGTGGGGTCGGTAAGGCTGTGCGGGCTGTGCGGTTCTGCTGTATCATGTATGCGGACTTAGCCATGGTTGCAAGTGGTTGCTCTTCAGAGGCCAAAACCTGCCGTGCGGCAGCAGGTTGCTGTGCCTGAGCCATGTTGCTCGCCGTTGCCTTCCTTTCTTATTTCCATCTTTGTGCGCCGCAGAGCTTGGCACCGTTCTGGTTAGCAGTTGGTAGCTAGTAATGGCGACAATGTTGCATTGGTGCTAGTTGTAGCATTTGGAGCAGATCTCGTACCGCACGTGGCAGTCACCAATACTCTTTGCGGTGCCCTGACACGTACCGTGGGACGCCTGGGAAACGAATGCATGTGGACTGTTGACACTTCAGTTGCTCCTAGGCACAAATAGCAGACATACTGCATGGCTCGTCAAGACTGCTGCCCTCGTGTTGGTGCACACCTGGGTAACACAAGCATCGTATGCTACGTAGGGAGCTAGGCACCTGTCACGCCCGTGGTTGGCTGCCATTGTCGTAATTGACACAAGAGATGTGAGGTTACTGTTGCACATCCTGCTGCGTCGTACCCTTATTATGAGGTGCGCTCTTGGCCTCACGCATACGCAGACCACTGGATATTTCTTGCGCTCCTCGCCAATCGTCACTTAATCCGTAATGTTGGGAGGTACAGCGCGCATACGGCTGAACTGGTTGCCGTGGATGTTGAAACGAGTTGTAACACTGTTGGCGCAAACGGCTGCACCAATGGCGACAGTTGTGTGCGTGAGGGGTTACCAGCATACCAGCACCAGGTCACACATCTGGCAGAAGGGTATATAATCGACTCAGGAATGCGTTGGTGTAAAGTGCCAGCGGTGTAAAGTGCCAGCGACGTCCACGAGGGCGGGTGCAACGGCGCACGACAGCCATTTCGTCAACATACCGCCGTACCCTGTGGTACACGGATGACATGCTGCGCCAACGCCAACCGTCAGCACAACCCACACGTCACCACGAATGCACAAGATACATGGACGCGCGCGCACACGGAATACGGTAGATTGCAGCATAGGCAACAAAACCGATCACTAACACCGAAGGTCCACGACAACTTTTGGTGGGCAGCGCAGGCTGTTGCACCCCTCTGTTACCCCTAGCGCGTCAATATCCATGGCTGCCTTTGGGACGGAGACGGTTGAGACCCGTGCAACTCCTGCTCCCATGTTCCAACTTTCCATCTCCATCCTCAGCTATCACTACACCACCTTTGCCAGCGCCAGCACCGCCCCCGCCACGCTGCCCTGCTGGCCCTGCGGCCACACCCCGCCCTCCAGCCAGCCCACCGCCTTGGCCTCCATGTCGG
>VFQN01000508.1_pt1 | contig 71974 bp, 71 predicted proteins | sample 3512371 | NCBI WGS metagenome assembly VFQN01 (sample SAMN10412370, study PRJNA504923) | tailings metagenome | isolation source: Replicate 2 from Balatoc abandoned mine | place: Philippines: Itogon, Benguet | collected 2017-08-28 | reverse complement strand
TGTAAGAATGAAAACTGCTGATAATATCGTAAATCTCATTTGCCAAAAATATGATTTTTATATTATTTTTCTGTCTGCGTGGTGTCGGTCTATGCTTGCCGCTAGCGTTTTCGCAACTACCGTCAGGTGGCGATTGCGTTGAGTTTAACAGTCACGGTAAGATAAATAAATTGCGGAAAGAAATACTACAAATTTAAAAGCCACCGCCACTTGCGGTAGTTGTGTGTTATAACGCGTTTTTTGTTTTTGTGTCATTCTACTATGTCAATGTAGTGAATTATAAAGTTTTTTATATTCTTTTTTATCTCGATTTGAATAAGTAAAAGTCATTGTAAGACATTGTTCATTATTAGGATTTCTTGATATAATTAGTTCAGTTCGCCACCAATATTTTGAAATATAATGATTGTCAGTTATTTTTTTAAACTTATACTGCTTTATGTATTGCCGAAGATGGGTTTCTGAGCATAAACTACATTCAAAAGTAAACTCTTGTTTTATGCAATATTTTTCATAATCATCAAATGGTAATGTCTGAAAAACATACATGATTTTTACCTTCTCTATTGGATATTTTTGAAAGTAATAAACAGTATCACCTGTTGAGGATTCATAGTAAATTAAACTCGAGTCATTTTTAGAGTTGTATTTTTTTATATCCTTTTCAATTTCTTTAACTATGAAACCTTTTGAATATGCTCCTATTGTAGCTAATGCTGGAAGTTTTTGCGCAAAAGCATTCTGTGCTACTAAGGTAATTATTACAGTAGAAAATGCAATTTTTAAAGAATTTTTTAAAGTCATACCCTTAATTTAAAAAAATTTGAAGTCATATAATTTATAAAGATGAAGTCTATTCCAAAATCCTATTTATAATTGTCGGAATATTGGGTGTTTCAAAAATGCGTTATAACGTTTTGCAGCTACCCGAAGGGCGGGACTTTTACCACAAAACTTGATTTGAAAAACTAGTGTTTGATTAACCACAAAACTGTCTTTGGAACACGAAACCCCGCCTTTTGGGTAGTTGCTGTTATGCACTGGCTTTTTATTTTTCATTTTTAAAATCATCAATTCTAAGTTCATCAGGTTTTTTTTGAATAAGAGTCCCGTTAAATCTCTTCAAAAACTCAGTCGCTCTATCTGTAGGAAAAGGGTCAACTACAAAAACAGGTTTATTTTTGAAATCAAACTTCTTCTCAATTAAATTATTTACTTCTATATCACCACAGCCGTAACCGATAAGTATTAAGGATTCTGATTTTTCTAAATTATTTTCAAAATGTGTAAATATCTTTTCATAATACCAAGGCTCTCTGTATCGCAAAATCTTTGAAGTTGTACCTGATAGAAAGTCAGGATGATAATTAATCCAATCATTAATATATGAAAGTTCGCCATCAATATTCACTTCCTTGAACAAATCACTTGTTCCTATTCCAAGTTTGATTTTTACATAAGTTTCAATGCCTGAATTTTGAATATGAAATGGGAACTGGTCTATACTTCCGTGAAGTTTATAGAGTCTGTATTTTTCCTTGTATTCATTTGTAAAGTATGGAAGTCTTACTTTGTATTTTTCTCCTAAATTGCCATAATAAGGTGAACCAAGTTCCTTAAAGCCATCACAAAGATTTCCTTGAAGCCAATCAGAACTATTGAAAATCTCAAAAAAGATGTCGTGATTTAATGTGTGTATATGTAAGATTCCTTCTGCCCCCCAATGTTCTAAGCAATTAAGAAACCCTGTGTATCCAGGAAATATTGGCTTGCAATAATGAATTGGTTTATAAAATCTATTCCCTTCTCTGTCTACTAAATAGTGGGCAATTAATTGATTGAAGATGTTGTTTGTTCGACTTAAAAGGTTGTGGTTGTCTATGTCACAATGAAATTCTTCTCTAAATTTATCACAGAAGTCATTGAATTCTGGAATATCATTCTCTTGTCTGTATATTTCATTATAAAAGTCATAAAACTCTTCGTAGTTAAATTCTTTGCCTGTTAGTTGAACATAAAATTCTATTAATCTAACAATAAAGAATTTCCCTTTAGCATAGCTTGAATACCAACAAGGGTCTTTTTTATCTCTTGCTTTGAATAAGACAGTTCCATCAGTATGAATCCAAAAGTCTTCTGGGTGCAATTCAATCAGTTTAGTGTTTAACTGATTTGCTGTTGGATAACCTTGATTAACAGAAAATCCTGCTCCTAATAATAATGAGGTCTGTTTCATTTCTTAAGCTTGTGCATAACGTTTTGCCGCTTGCCGCAGTGGGGGATTTCGAAGCACTTCACTGTCAACCAAGCACAAATGTTGATAGAAGCACTGTACTTGATTTAACCACGTTAGCCCCCATTGCGGCAAACGGCTGTTAGCAGCTGCCGTTTTCATCGTTCGTTAATTATGTCAAATGGTGTCCCGAAAGAACCAACATTTTTTAAATACTGTTTATCTTCTTCGGTCAGTTCATTTGTTCCAAGTCCAGTGTCTTCCCAAACTTTTCCGTCTTGTCGTTTAAGAGCAAATTCAATAACTTCAATTTTCGGTTTTTTATTTAAGCCCAACATTGTCAAGTCCATAAATTGTCCTTGCTTTATTTCTCCTTTGGTTATTTCGCCTAAAAGGAAAAATTGTCTACCTGTCAACTGAAACGAGCTATTAAGTTTAAATTGAGCAACTGTCAAGTCGTGCCAACTGTGTCCACAATATCGGCATTGTCTGGCGTAAGGTGTCCTTGCAAGTTTATTACATTTCGGGCAGTTATTGAAAAACACTTTGTCCGCGTTCTGGTCAATAATTCTATTTGCTACGTTCAATTCAAAGTTGTCGTAACCATCTTTTAATAAATCAAGAACTGATTTGTCAGAAGTTAACCAACCTTTTTCTTTATAGATTCTTGTAAGGTTTGTATTGTCGGAAGTTGAATTTTCGAGTTTGTATGTGGAATTCGTATGCTTAATAGCCATTCTTTCCGCACTTGTCAATAAGTTGGAAAAATAGTTTATGATATATTTTGCTGTTTCGTTGTTCACGTTTTCTCTGTTACGGTTGCTGCTAACGTTTTGCAGCTACCCGAAGGTGGCGATTTCGAAGCACTTCATTGTCAACCAAGCACAAACTTTGATGAAAGCACAAAGCTTGATTTAACCACTGAACCGCCACTTTTGGGTAGGTGCTGTTAGCAAACGTTTTTATTTTTTCACTATTAATTTTCGTCCTTTTGTCAACCATAGTATAGGTTCAATTATTCCAATCATTGAAATTAAAATCCACATTCCCTTTGAACCATTAAATTCATTTGAAAGAATTCGAATGATTGCCACAAAGGTTGTGATTATTGAGCCGAAACATATAAGTATTAAAAGAGGTACTAAAAAAGGTTCCATATTTTTTGTTTTTTATTTATTCTATTCCTTCAACTTTCCATTCAGGGTTGTCCGCATATTTAACAACGTAAATTGTAATGTCTTTAAATTTCTTGTCTCCCTTTACTGTCAGATTAATTGTCGCACTACCATACTCTCCGCTTGAATCTGTTGTCTTTTGAATGCCGCCCGTTAGAATTAGACCAAAACCATTAATATTTCCAATTTCATTTTTGAGAGTAGCGTCATTAATGAGATAGTTTTTTGCAATCGAATAAGCGTCTGTGAATGGAATTACAGCGATTAAGATTGTCTGAATGAGTAAAATAAAAATGATGAGTCCAATTCCAATTTTCTCAAGAAGTGTTTTTTTCTTTTCAGTCGTCTTAATCTTTACTCTGTTTGATAGAAAACATATTACACCAATAAATAGAAGTGTCCAGCCGATTGATTTGCTTTCCCAAAAGAAATAAAGTCCAATTATTCTGCACAAGTACCCATATAAAATAAGGGTTAGTCCAGCGATTAAAACTGTTTTTGTGAATTTGTTGAGTTGTTTGATTGTCTCCATAAAATGTTTGCTAACTAACTTATATGCCTGTAAAATTGTGAATTTATCATCCTTTTTGATTAAATAACGTTGGCTATGGATGCTTAATTGTCATCCTTATATTTTCAAAATTATTCGTTTTTTATAAATCGTCAAATGGTGATCTTATCTGTTCTATACTTTTTATACTCACATGGGTATATATCTCTGTCGTTCTGCTGCTCCTATGTCCTAATAATTCTTGAATATACCGTAAATCTGTCCCTTTCTCCAATAAATGGGTTGCGTAACTGTGCCTCAACCAATGTAAGGTGACAGGCTTTTTTATCCCCGCAAGGAATAATGCTTTTTTTAATACGCTCTCTAAACTTTTCTCTGAGTATCGGCCACCCACCACCTGTCCCTCAAATAACCACTTCTGTGGACGGTATTTTTTATAATATTCTCTTAATAGTTCTATTAAATGATCACTTATAGGTACTACCCTATCTTTCTTTCCTTTCGATTGTCTAATAGTTAATAAATTCCGGCTTGAATTAATATCCGAAAATGTTAAATTTAATAACTCACTCCTCCTCAACCCACAAGCATATATTAACGTTAACATCATCTTATGTTTTTCATTTTCTAAACTATTTAATATTTGTTTTACCTCTTCTTTACTTAAAACATTGGGTAATTTGTGCTCCCGCCTCGGCCGCTCTATTTCTTCTATTTCCATCTTACTTCCATTGTAAATTCTGTAAAATAATTTTATTGCATTAATTACCTGGTTCTGAAATGAATTTGATAAGCCGTTTTTAATTATATATTCTACGTTAAATCTTGTTATATCCTCAGTCGTTATTTCCATAATCTTCTTATTATGATTAAACCTTAAAAAGGTTTTCATTGCATCACAATAAGTGTTTATTGTATTTTTTGAATTCCTATTTGAAATCATATACCTCTCCATTATTTCAATTGCTTTTATTTGCTCTGCATTTAATGGGGGTAAATTATTTTTGATTTTATCTTTGGGTTTTACCCCTCCTCTTTCTAGACTTTTTTTTCGGTTTAGCTCTCTATAATCAATATAAAATTTTCCTCTATATTGACTAAAAAAGAAATCTAAAACATCCGATCTGGAAAATATAAACCATTGTTTTAATTCTGGATGCCATTCTAAAGATTTAAACCTGAAAATTATATCTTCTTTGATCTCTTTTATAAAATCGCTAATAACTAATACAATCTCTTTTCCTCTGTAGAAATCAGATTTTAATTTAATCACTTTCATAGTTTGATTTGGTTATTAAAAATATTAATCCAAAATCAAACTTAATAATTCATAATTAATTTATTTAACAATTCTATTTTTTACCATAATAAATCTCATTAAAACCAATAATATCAATCATCTAAATCAATATTTTATTAGTGTAAGAATATTTAAGAAATCCTATTATTTTTAATAAAAATTTCAGTGTTTTTCGATTCAATACTGATTAGATATACATTATTTTAATAAAATGCTTAAAAATAAATGATTGTAGCTAACTAATAGTGAAATTTTAACCACAAAACGGTCTTTGGAACACGAAACCCTCCCTTTTGCGTAGTCGATATTTACTACTGGCGTTTTCATGTCATTGTCTGACTGTCTTGTTTGGTATTTCGTTTTTTAAATACGAGAAAAATTGTTGAGCCAAGAAGAAGCAAAATAACACCAGCTCCAGCGTAAATAATATTGGCGTTAAGCAAAATGACATTTTTATCTGGAATTACTGTTGGAACTGCGTCAGCTTGGACTACTGTGGTATCTATATCGGATATTGGTTGTGAAGGAGGGTTGAGTTGCGTAGTCACACCCGCTTTATTGAGAACCTGAATTGTCAACTCGATTGAAGCGTCTGTTGCACCATATTTGCGAATATCTTCTTCAGTTGCATTATCCGTGTATGCCCAAATAGCACCTTGTCCAACTACGTTGTGCATGAACATATCGTTAATTGCCTTTGTAATGGAAACAAGATTGTCATCTGCCATGTTTCCAATTTTATATGCGGTTTGTCGATGCGGAATGCCGTCATTTATTTCTGAACACATGGCATAGAGTTCGACTGTTTTGGATTTTTTCGGCTCAAGTTCAATATGAATTGGTTTGGTTATTATCATGTCTTGAGTTGCAGTATCTTCACACATGAGCATTAATCCATTGATTATATAAATCCAAATAGTGCTGTCCGCTTTGCTTTTGATTTCAATGTTCATGCACTTTCCGAAATATTGTCCGTCAGCATCCATGAACTGCTTTTTATCATTCCGATTCCAGCTGCCCGAAATTTTATATTCAATCATCTTTTTGTCAACTGCGTCCTGAATTAAAAGGGTTGCCTGTCCGAACAATTGATTTGTCAAGATAATTAGTCCAAATATTAGAAGTTTACTTGTCATTTTACAATTGCAGATAAGGTTACCTGTGTTGGCAGCATTGACGGCTCTTTGGAAACGTTTTGGTCGAAGTAAAAATAAGCAAAAACATGAAAGAATATATTCCTTAGAAAAGTTTTTTGCTTATTGTGACTATCTCTTGTAAATGATTGCCCGAATGGGAAGTTGTCGCCCCGCCATTGCGCAAACACGGTGTTAATGGTTGCCGTTTGTCTTCTGCTTAAAAAGTCTGCTTTCCCATCCAATTCTAATATTGAATGACAAGTCTGGAAATATTATTTCACCAGTCTGTATGGCAGCGGAATGCGAGTCGCTTGATGCCACAAACTTAAAATCATCATCTTCGATTTTGGTCAGACCATCAATTAGCAAATTTCGATGCCGTATGCCAATTAGCACGCCAAAATCGATGAATATTTGATTTTTAAATCTAATTTTTTGTCCTAAGCCGAAATGTAAAAACTGTGCTTGTCGAAATGCCTTCTTTGTTATCAAGGTCTGACTGGGATCGCTTTTGAAGAATCCTTGGTTCTCAAATATATGTTCATGTAAGCCTATACTACATAATAACCAAGGGGTGATTTCCTCATCATGGGGATGCTGGTCTAAGTAAAAGCGATAACCAGTTTCAATTCTAAAACCCTTCATTTTTTGATATATTTTTGTCGGTATATAGTGGCTATATTCTGCGAAAAGTGACGACTTTTCACCGATTTCTTTTTCTATCCCACCTCTAATTGATGGTCCGACTGATGCGTTTAAAAGTGCAAATGGGGCAGAATAAATTGAAAATGTTCGGGACTGTGTACGTATATTGATTTTTGATTGTCCGTACGATTGTAAAGAAAAAGGTAAGAGCAGTAGAAAAGAATAAAGATTAAATCTTATGAATAGAACTCTCATTTGTGCGATAAAATTTGTTTGTCTGTCTTTAAACGGTTACCACTAACGTTCCGCAGCTACCCTATAGGCGGGACTTCCACCACAAAACTTGATTTGAAAAACTAATTTTTGATTAAACACAAAACTGCCTCTGGAACACGAAATCCCGGCTTTTGCCAAGGTGCTGTTATTTGCCACTTTTTCTTCTTTGTTCAATTTTATGCTTTACAAGATTGAGTATATTATTTTTAAACTTCCAAATTTGCACTTTATTAGCAAAGTATCCATAATCACGATTTATTTCTTTGAAATTATTGTCATTATTTGTATTAACTGGCTGTCTACCAATAAGCGGCCTTGTTTCTAATTTTATTGATGAAATACCAACAAATGCAAATGTTGTACCTGTCGAATCAAATTTAGGTCGTGTCCAAGTATGAACAATTTCTTTTGTGTCTGGATAATAAAAGTCTATATGAAGCCAATAATCAGATTTAGTGTTCGTCTTTGTCATAGGAGGTAGCGGTAAAGAGTCCAAAAGATATTTTAGCGCACTTTCCTTCAATTCTTCTGACTCCAAATCATAATAAACATTTCGCTTAGAAACTAACTCTGCTTGATTGGGTGGTTGTAAACTAGGATTATCCTTTTTTAATTCAATAATTGCGTTAATAACTTCGTCTTCAGTGGCTTTTAAGTCCCAAGATTCAACACAAGGGTAACTGCCAGCCAGACCACAGCTAAATAGTCGCCAAAGAAAACTTGTCCAGACAAAAAAAAGTCCGACAGCAATAAGTGCTAAATTATAAGTATTTCTTTTTTTAATGTTTGTCATTTTAAAAGTGCCACATAAAGTGCCGCAGCTACCAGAATGGCAGGACTTCCACCACAAAACTTCATTTAAAAAACTTATACTTGATAAACCACAATACTATCTTTGACACATGAAAATCTGCCTATTGGTAGTGGGCTGCGATGTACCGCTTTTCTTATCATTTTTCGTTACGTATCTTGTTTCTTGATTCCTTAATTATGTTTTCATAGTCTGGTTTGAAAGGCTCAACTAATTGTTTTTCTAATTGCCCTTCTAAAACCCAAAGTGTCTTCTGTTCGGCTTGGTCTTCAAAAACATCTTGACGTTTTACTTCATTGAACCTTGCTAAAAAGTCAAACAGAACTTATGCTTGGTCTTTTGAAATAGTCAAGTTTAATAATTTGTCAGTATTTATAATTAACTCAATTTCTTTGCAATGAATTCTTATTAGTTGTCCATTTTCAAAAAAATAAAGGATGTCGTCTCCGTCATTTGGTTTGGCATGCGGTATAATGCTGTCATTTATTTCTCTTGCGGTCGAGGGAAAAAATGTAATTTCTCTTAAACAACTGTCGTCTTCATAAGAGCTTTTTTCGTCTTGTTCGATTACTTTCAAATAGCTTACGCGCTTATGTGTAAAAATCAAGCTCGAAAATTCGTTTTTGTCAACCCAGTCACCACTTGATTTTTTCCAATATATTTTAATCTCTCTGTCAGCAACATTGTAGTCAAAACCAGCAAAGTCAAAATTGTTATGTAGGTCGATATATCGTCCTTCAAATTCAATGGCGTGATTGTCTTTTATGTCGAAGTTTACTTTCATTGTCGTGTCCACCTAAAGTGGCAAATAACGTTTCGCAGCTACTCGAAGGGCTGATTTTTTACTCAAATTTATTTTTATTTCTTTCACTTTACGATTTTCCATTTAACATTCTGAAAAAATCCACCTTAGCCTTTTGGTTAGGTGCAGTTAATATCGTTTTAATGGTCATTCTAATTACTTCTAATTTTTATCTCGTTGTTCGTCTTTTGTTGCTTTTCTTATTTTTTTTAATCTCACTAACCATCAATTTGGTGTTGCTTGTATAATATCCCAACCTAATGAACTTACGTCCTTGTAGTTATCTATTTTAAGTTCAACTGTTTTAGTAGATGTTGGAGGAAATGTTTCATAAATTGTATAATCCTTAGTTACTAAAGCTGTTTCGGTTTTCGAATAGTATGTAATTCTTACTACAGCATCTTTATATGAGGCAACAGTTGCATTATTTGTTATTACGACATTAACTTTAAATTTATCACCCCAAAAATTTTCCTTATATGTTCCTGATGCGCTTAAAAAATCAGTAGGTGTTGCACGCTCAATCTCCTCAATTGTCATTACTTTTTCTTGATAAGTTTCGCTTTCTGAACCATTATCATAATTAGCGTTAATATTTTCTATGATTACAAATCCACCCACTGTAAGTATTAGAAGTATTGCGAAAATGCCAAAGGTCTTTCCAACATTACTTTTCTTTTTTAACTCATTTGCCGGTGTTATTATTTGATTATTTTCTTTATGTTCAGAATGATTATTAATGGGTGGAGGTGTCGGATTACCTATAAATGGCGGAGGAGTTTGTGACCTTAACAAGTCTTTTAGCTCTTCAATTTTATCTGCTGTTGTCCAGTCCAATAAACCATCATACCAAATTGATGTGTCTTTGGTGATAGATTTTGTTTTTAAGTCCTCAATATCAAAAGGTCCTTGTTGTTCTTTCCCATTATGTATGTAATATTTTTTCATATGTCTACGTTGTTGTTAAATTATTAGAAGACAAGTATAAAGACATTAAATCTTCCATAACTAAGTGATAAATAATTGTAATTCCTATATTTTTCCCTAAAACACCCATCTCTAGTTTAACTCTTGCTTTTTATTTATTCTATGGACCAATAATTTTTTGATTTCTTTTAAAATTGAATCTGTTTTTATGATTGTTCTAATTATTGATTTAAAATCACACTTTCGGGTATAAAAATTATAAAAGCTAGATAAATAACCCCTTTCGGGTATAATTTTTTGTTCTGTATTATTAATAAATTTTCTCTCAAAAGCCCAATCAACAGATTTTTTAAAAGCATATTATTGACATGCTATTTTTGCTTTCTAAGTCTTATGAACCCTAAAATAAATGAGTATTCCTCAATGGTTTTGATCTTTTTATCTATTTGATTTAATAATTTAAGATTCTTGAGCTTAATCATTCTGTTTCGAACTTAAAAGTATTCAAAATTACCTCTCCACATTACACAGCTTCGCCCCCTCAGTCACAGGGATTTTTTTAGAGAATATGAATCACAATTGACTGATTATTAAATAACAATACCCACTTTTCTTTCTCAAGAAAAGCCCGCTCTTTAACTAAATATTAATACTTAACTAAGCAGCAGCAAATTAATAATTTTTCTGATTTTTTATTGATTTTCAACAGATATTTCGATGTTTTCTGAAATTATTTTTTTTAGACGCCTTTTCCCTCGCCAGGCTCTTAATTCATAGTTATACTAGCCCAAATTTTAATCTTTACTCTCCCCCATCCCGCAAGGAAATTTTTATAAACCCAAACTAAATGAATCCTGATCTTTTAAAAAATTTAAACGCTCTCTAAATTCTATTAAATCCTGCTTATCGATCTCTAAACTTAATATCTCTTCCACGCCCTTGCTTTCAGCCAAAACATCTCCATTATAATTAAGCAATTTTGAATATCCGCTATGTTCTATGCCATTCCCGTCTTTACCTATTCTATTACATGCAATAACAAAGGCTTGGTTTTCTATAGCCCTTGCGGGAATTAAAGCATTCCAATGATGAATGCGCCTATCAGGCCAATTGGCAACGTAAATTATTAAATCATAATCGCCCCTATTTCTAGAAAATACTGGAAATCTTAAATCATAACATACTTGTAAAAGTATCTTAAAGCCCTTAAGCTCCACAATTACACGCTCCCTGCCGGCTTGGTAAAATTTTTCTTCTCCCGCAAGGGAAAATAAATGCCGCTTATTGTAATACACGTAATGACCATCCGGATATACAAAATACAAGCGATTATAATAGTTCGAATTTTCTTTTATGGATAGGGATCCGCAAAATACCGCCTGATGCTCCTGCGCTTTTTTTATTAAAAATTTTAAAGCTAAACTTTCTTCTTCAATCTCAGCAAATTCATCCGGATTCATGGTAAATCCCGTACTAAACATTTCAGGTAATACCCACAAATCCGCCGCTTTTTTATTTTCACTAATCAGCCGATCAAAGTCTTTTAAATTAGCTTCAATCTGCTCCCAAACTAAATCTTTTTGAATAATATTTATTTGGAGTTTATTCATTAAATCGTATTTAATATTTCTGCTGCTTTTTCAAGGGTTTCATTGCTCTTGGCAAAACAAAAACGTAAAACATGATTATCTCTATTTTTTTGATAAAATACCGATACAGGAATTGAAGCCAATTTCTTCTCTCGGGTTAAACGTAAGGCATAATCCGTATCCTTTTCTTGTGTAATTTTATCATATCCTAATAATTGGAAATAACTGCCCTGACAGGGTAAAATTTTAAAATTAGAACCCTTAATTAATTTCTGAAAATAATCTCTTTTCTCTTGATAAAATGCAGATAATTGCAAATGATCATCGCTCTCTTTTATGTATTGCGCATAAGCTACCTGTAAGGGAGTATTAGCACTAAAAGCCATAAACTGATATATTTTCCTAAATTCTTTCATTAAGTTTTCTGGCGCTAAAACATAACCCATTTTCCAACCAGTGGTATGATAGGTTTTACCAAATGATGATATTACGAAACTACGCTCGGCCAATTTAGGAAAACGGCTTACACTCTGGTGTTCTAATCCATCAAATATGATATGTTCATAAACCTCATCTGATAAAATAACAATATCAGAATTGTCGGTAATTTTCTGAAGTTTCTGCAAATCGCCTGCATTTAGCGTAGATCCGCTTGGATTATGAGGAGTATTAATAATAATCATCTTAGTTTTAAAGGTGATTAACTTTTTAACCTCATCCCAATCGGGTGCATATTGCGGGTATTTTAATTCGGCAAAAACGGGTCTAGCCCCCGTCATTTCAATGGCCGGAACATAGGAGTCATAGGCTGGTTCAACCACAATAACTTCATCTCCTTCTTTAACAATGGCTGATATGGCTGCATAAATAGCTAATGTAGCCCCAGCTGTAATGGTAATTTCGGTATCAGGGTTATAAGTGGCTGAATATTGCGCTTGTACTTTTGCCGCAATTTCTTCCCGCAAGGGCATATAACCTGGCATTGGCGCGTATTGGTTATGCCCCGCCAACATAGCCTTATTAACTAATTCAATTAATTTGGGCGAACAATTAAAATCCGGAAATCCCTGACTTAAATTTAATGCACCATGCTCTGCAGCATAGGCCGACATAATACTAAATATAGTGATTCCCTGTTTGGGAAGTTTAGAGGAAATAGCCCCTTTAAAATGCATAATTTATTTTTTTACAAATATATCTTATTAATACTTTCTTCTTCTATGCGATTTGCCGCCAATACCTAATACTCCAAGAAGTCCCCTCGTCAGTTCACGTATAAGGGTATTGCCCACCTGTCGCAAAAACGGATTTCCACCAATTTCTTCCAATACCGTCTTTTCTTCTATTCTTTTTTCCTTTGCAGGATATTTATTTTCTTCTGAAATCGGCTGGGTTTCTTGGCTTTTTTCCTTTGCAGGATGTTTATTTTCTTCTGAAAACGAGCTGATCTTCTGACTTAAAATTTCATAAGCGCTCTCCCTATCATACTTCTCATTATACTTGGAACGAATTTTTGAACCCGATAGATATGAGTTTAATTCATCATCGCTTAAAATATTCATTCTTGATTGTGGAGCTCTTAATATTAAATGGCTTAATTCTGTGGGTATCCCCTTTTCATTTAATCCCGAAAATAAAGCTTCTCCAATTCCTAAATTCGTTAATAATTCAGCGGGATCATAAAATTCTGAAATCGGATAATTTTCTGCAGCTGATTTTATAGCTTTTCTATCTTTGGCTGTAAAAGCCCGCAATGCATGTTGAATTTTCGTTCCTAATTGGGCCAAAATAGGCGCTGGAACATCATCCGGACTTTGGGTACAAAAATAAACTCCAACCCCTTTAGAACGAATTAATTTAATAATGGATTCTAATTGATCTAATAAGGCTTTGCTGGCCTCATTAAATATTAAATGCGCCTCATCAAAAACTAAAATTAATTCGGGTTTATCAGCATCTCCTTTTTCAGGCAAAGTATTATAAACTTCAGCTAATAAACACAACATAAAAGTAGAGAAGAGTTTGGGTTTATCTTGAATATCGGTAAGTCTTAATAATGAAATTATCCCTTTTCCATCCTCAGTTTTTCTTAATAAATCTTCAATCTCAAAAGATAATTCCCCAAAAAACAAATCGGCTCCCTGCTGCTCCAATTCTATAATTTTACGCAATATGGTAGATAAAGAAGCAGTTGAAATTTGGCCATATTCATTTTTAAAATCGGGTGCAGCGCCTGAATTAACATGTTTAATTAATTCTTTTATATCCGCTAAATCAATCAAAGCTAAATTATGATCATCAGCATATTTAAATAATATGCTCATAACCCCAGATTGGGTTTCATTTAAACCCAACATTTTAGAAAATAAAACGGGACCAAACTCCGAAATGGTCGCTCTTAAACGAGTTCCAGGTTCATTACTAATACTTAAAAACTCAATAGGATATTCTTTTGCATGAAAAGGGATGCCCATTTTTAAATGACGCTCTTCAATAAAAGCATTGGCTTGTCCGGCTTTTGCTAATCCAGATACATCTCCTTTCAAATCCATTAAAAGCACCGGAATTCCAGCTTCTGACAATTGCTCAGCAAAAACTTGTAAGGTTTTGGTTTTCCCTGTTCCGGTAGCCCCTGCAATTAAACCATGGCGGTTTAACATTTTATAAGGAATTCCAACAGGTGTATCTGCAATTACTTGCCCATTATAAATGGGTTTACCTAACAAAATATAAGGATTTTTAAATCCAAAAGATCGAGTAAACTTTTCTATAAATTTCTCCATACTAGCAAAAAAATAAAAACCGACTGAATATAATAAATTCAGCCGGTTATCATCCCCGCAAGGGAATTATTTTATAAACGATTTTCTGTTTCTTTAATAAAATGAGCTAATTCAGCGCCTTTTAACATGCCTTGCTGCAATAAAGCCAAGTTAAGTGCTTGTTTAGCTAAAGTGTTAGATTCATCATTTTCCAATGATTTTAACTTAGAAGCTAATCGGTGATTGGCATTAACTATAACTTTATATTTTTCAGGTGCAAATCCAAAAAACGGATTTGAACCTCCAGACATTTGGGCCATTTCTTTCATACGGCGCTCAAATTCAGGCATGGTAATGGTTAAAAACTGATCATCTGGAGATTGTGCTTCGGTTTCAACCTCCCATTTTTTATCCGATACTAAATTTTCATAAATAGATTTTAGCTTCTTTAAATCATCTTCAGATAAAACACTTTCGCGTTTTTCATCTTTGTCTACCAGCTTATCTATACTATCTGCATCAACCCTAAATACTTTAATATCTTCATGTTTAGATTCCAACCAACCGATAAAATGATTGTCTAAAATTTCATCTAAAATTAAAACATCATAAGCTCTTTTTGCAGCATTTTCAATGAATGAATGCTGGTTTTGAGCATCATTAGAATATAAAAATACGATTTTATTATCTTTATTAGTCTGCGCAATTTTTACTTTTTCTTTGTACTCTTCAATAGTGAAATATTGGCCTTCAGCATTTTTCAGCAGGACTAATTTCCCCGCTTTATCCGCAAATTTTTCGTCAGATACGATTCCGTATTTTACAAATAAACCGGTTCCTTCCCATTTTTCTTCATACACTTTGCGGTCGTTTTTAAAGATCTCTTCTAATTTATCAGCCACTTTTTTGGTGATATGTGAAGTGATTTTTTTAACATTAGCATCGGCCTGTAAAAATGATCGAGAAACGTTTAATGGAATATCAGGAGAATCAATAACCCCATGTAATAACATTAAAAATTCAGGGACAATCTCTCTTACATCATCAGTTACAAATACCTGATTACTGTAAAGCAATATTTTATTTCTCTGAATTTCTACATCTTTTTTAACTTTAGGGAAATAAAGAACTCCGGTTAAATTAAATGGATAATCCACATTTAAATGAATCCAAAACAATGGAGGTTCAGAAAAAGGGTATAGTTCATTATAGAAATCGAGGTAATCTTGTTCTTTAAGATCGGCTGGTTTTTTAACCCAAAGCGGATGTGTATTATTAATTACCTTTTCTTCAAATTCAATTTCAACAGGTAAAAATTTGCAGTATTTATTTAATAATTCTCTAATTCTAAAGTTTTGTAAAAACTCTTCAGAATCTTCTGCAATATGGAGAATGATATCAGTTCCGCGTTCGCTTCTATTTCCTTTATCAATGGTATATTGGGTGGTTCCATCGCAGGTCCAATGGGCTGCTTCAGCTCCTTCTTTGTATGACAAAGATTGAATTTCAACGGTTTTAGCCACCATAAAAGCTGAGTAGAAACCCAAACCAAAATGACCGATAATACCTGTTTCGGTTTTATCTTTATATTTTTCTAAAAATTCTTCAGCTCCAGAAAAAGCAATCTGATTGATATATTTTTCCATTTCATCAGCAGTTAAACCAATACCTCTATCGCTAATGGTAAGAGTTTTTGCTTTTTCATCAATGCTCACCTTTATTTTATTCTCTCCTATTTCGCCTTTAAATTCGCCGATAGAAGAAAGGGCATTGAGTTTACGAGTAGCATCTACAGCGTTAGAAATTAATTCTCTCAAGAAAATTTCGTGGTTAGAATACAGAAATTTCTTAATAATGGGAAAAATGTTCTCGGTATGAACGGATATACTTCCTTTTTGCATGGTCAAATATTTTTAATGCTAAAGGTCATGAACTATGCCTATTCATAGATGTTTGCCAAAATGACATAAAATCAGAATACTTACTTATGCACCGGGGTGGATAAAAAAGAAGAACTGAAAAATTGTCGGGTTAAACTTTTGTTAGGTATCCGTCGTTATTGAGAAACTGCATCTTAAGAAATGAGGGTAAAATCAACAATTAATTGATTAACAATTACTTAACGATTTGGTATCAATTTTGTAAATTTGCAGTATAAAAAAATTAACACATGTACACTGCACAAGCAAGCGGATATCACCTGGTCAAAGTCAATGGGCTTTGGTATTGGTGTGATTCTGTAAAATGTCGCCAGTTGCTTTTGGTTAATTATTTGATCGAACACTGGAGAAAAATTACATGGTCTGCCCTAGTTGGGGTTATGGCTGTAGTTTTAATCAGCTTTATTATTCCTGAGCCCGGTAATCAGAATTATGTACCGGTAGTTAGTACCCAAGACAGTATTATTCCTTTAAATGAGCAAACTTTATATAAAGAAATCAAAAAACAGGGAATAATATGTGAGCGCGAGGTATTAGCACAAGCAAAAATTGAGTCGCTACATTTAACCTCTTCTTTATTATCAAAAACCAATAATATGTTTGGAATGCGATATCCAGGTAAGAGAAAAACTACTGCTATAGGTATTTATTTACAAGGTAAAGACAGTATTATTTATGGCAGCCCGAAAGAGCTTAAGAAATACTTAAAAATGCCCACTTATGCAGTTTATGCTAATTGGCAAGATGCGGTAGCTGATTATAAATTATGGCAAGATTTCAGTTTTAAAACCCGATCTAAGTATTTAGATTTTTTATCTTCAATTTATGCAGAAGATAGTACTTATGTAATGCGTGTAAAACAAGTTGCGCGTAAAATTGAAGTAGAGTAAAAGAAATTGTTCTAAGCTTTGTGCTAAAACTGCTTAAGAATAATAACAGGTGAGGTAAATCCCGGATCGAAAGACCGGGATTTTTTTTTATAGTAGGTGGAAGGCATGCCTTGCACCTACTATAAAAAATATTAAAAAAGCCCGTTCACTTCAGCATTAATTTTATTTATAATCGTCCCGAAATCTTCAGGATTATCAATAAAATTAATATCATCCACATCTAAAATCAATAATTTTCCGTGTTTATAGGTCGAAATCCATGCTTCGTATCGCTCATTTAAACGCTTTAAATAATCCAAACGAATCGAATCTTCATAATCTCTACCTCGCTTCTGTATTTGATTTACCAAAGTAGGTATCGATGCTCTTAAATAAATTAATAAATCAGGTGGCTTTAAAAACAAATTTAAAGTTTCAAATAATTTGCTGTAATTCTCATAATCACGCGTACTCATTAAACCCATCGCATGCAAATTGGGCGCAAAAATATGAGCATCCTCATAAATAGTACGATCTTGAATTACATTCCTATTGGTCTCTCTAATATTTAAGACCGTATTATACCTGCTATTCAAAAAATAAATCTGAAGATTGAACGACCAACGTTGCATATCTTCATAAAAATCACTGATATAGGGATTATCTTCTACATCCTCATACAAGGGTTCCCAACCATAATGCTTTGATAATAAAGTAGTTAAAGTTGTTTTACCAGAACCAATATTTCCTGCTATCGCTATATGCATAGCATCAAAATAAAGCCTAAAATTTTAAATTTAATAGTCTTGACAAAAAAATTTCTTTAAAAACTATGAAAATCAGCCGTTAATAAGCGATACGGATTAGTGTATTGGCCTTTTTCATCATAAATAATCAATTCTTCTATTTGAGTATCCATTTCCTCTCCTTTCACAAATTCGCAGGCTAACCTTAAAACTTCAGTCTCGGCTTTACTTTTTATCTTTAATTTCCTTGCGGGATAAAAACCTTCTGTTATAAGCATTTTTTCTAATTCATTAGCTTCCCGCAAGGGCAAAATAAATGCAAATATGCCCCTGTGATGTAAAAGTTTATTTACCCCTTTTATTAGTTCATTAAAACTTAAATTTAGGGTTGATTTAGCCATTTCTTTTTGGGTTCCGAATTCAGCGCCTATTCCTTTTTTTCTATTACTGGGCTCAAAATAGGGCGGATTAGTAATGATTAAATCATAATGAAAGATTTCTTCTTCGGCAAAGTTTTGGAATTTTTGTTCGTATAAATTAAGGCGAAAATCAAATTTGGAATTAGAAAAATTTTCACGCGATAATTGGGCTGCTGTGGGGTCCAATTCAACGGCATCTACAATGGCATCTTCAAATTTTTGAGCCATCATTAAAGCCAAGGCACCTGTTCCAGTGCCAATATCCAAAATATTTTGAATGTTTTTACCTTGAACCCATGACCCCAAAATCATTGAATCGGTTCCAAATTTAAAAGATGCCTTTTCTTGGTTTAAATTAAACTGCTTGAACTTAAAAATATCTTTACTCATGATGATATTTTTCGCCTTTTATAATGGTAAAGGCCCGGTATAATTGCTCTATAAAAATAAGACGGACCATTTGATGAGAAAAAGTAAACTTACTTAATGATAATTTTTCATTAGCCCTTTGATATAAAGAATCATCAAAACCAAAAGCCCCGCCAATTATAAATACAATATCTTTAGAATCGCTGCTTATTTTTTGCTCCAAATGTTTAGACCATTCCAACGATGAAAAACTTTTGCCTTTATCGTCTAATAAAATTACGGTATCATCCGTTTTGATACTTCTTAAAAAGAGTTCGGCCTCTTTTGCTTTTAAAATATCATGCGACATGTTAGCGGCATTTTTGATATCGGGTAAAATTAAAAACTCAAATTTGATATAAAAAGAAAGCCGTTTGATGTAAACGGCTATCGCTTCATTAAAATAAGACTCTTTAGTTTTACCTATGGCAATTAGTTTGATCAATTCTCAAGAATTTTTAAAAGTTCATCTAATTTAGGAGTAATAATAATTTCTGTCCTACGGTTTTTAGCTCTGGCTTCAGAAGTTTTTTCAGCAATTAAAGGAGCATGTTCTCCTCGGCCTGAGGCAATAATTCGCTTAGGATCTACCTTACCTTTTTCAGTTAAAATTCTTAAAACAGAAGTGGCTCTTAATACTGATAAATCCCAATTATCTTTAATGATAGATGATTTCATTGGAACATCATCGGTGTGACCTTCAACCATTAAATTTACATCAGGAGTTGAATTTATAGCTTTTGCAAACTCTAATAAAGCTTCTTCACCTTTTTTATCTACTACTATACTACCAGAAGCAAATAATAATTTTTCGTCTATAGAAACATAAACTTTTCCGTTTTTCATTTCAACGGTTAAGCCCGAGTTTTTATAGGCTCCTAATGCTTTAGTTAAATTATCTTTAATGGCTTTAACGGCGCTGTCTTTTGAATTTAAAACACCTTGTAACTCTTTAATGGTTGCTTGTTGTTTTTTTAAGTCCAACATAATAGAGTCAAGATTTTTGCTTAATTCAATATTGAATGATTCTTGTTCTTTAAGCCTCGCTTCTTTATTATTTAAATCTTTTTCACGAGCCGTTAAAATCTCTTCCATTTCTTTAAGATCAGACATCAATTTGCCTGTTTCAATATCCTTATTTTTTAGAAGTTTTTCGTAGGTTTCGCTTAAGTCGCCATATAATTTCCTGTATTTTTCATACAAGGTATGAGTTTCAGTAGAATCAGCTGTTAATCGAGCAATGGCTTTTTCTTGAATTAAATTTCTATTATTTAATTCATCATTCTCAGATTTGTATTGAGCTAATTTATCATTACATAATTTATTCTTTTCGTAGGCCTCATTGTATTTGGCTTCTAAGTCCTGATATTTTCTCTGGGGGACACAAGCCACCAAAAAACCGCAGGCGGTAAATCCAATAATGATAAACTTTTTCATTGCGTAATTATTTAGAATACAAAAATGAACAATCTTTATCAATCTTAATCTTATTAATTTTCAATAAACGTGCATAAACTAGCTGGTTTTGTAGGTTTTATTAAACACTTACCTCTTTAGAATTTATGTTAGAGGTCATGTTGGATTAGCTGTAAATTAAGGTTTCATTTAGAATAAATGGGGTATTATTCAAAGCAACATAGTTATTATTCAATAAAATATTAAAAAGGTCTAATTTATTTTTGAAGTAAATTAATAGAAGATAACTCTTGTCCTATTTGGTGAATTCCGTTAAGAATTTTTTCGCTTTGTTTTATCGAAGGTTTTTTAACACCTGAAACATATTGCGATAATAAAGTAGGATTCATACCGATTTTTTCACCTAAAAATTTTGCATTAATCACTCTATAATGTTTAAAAAACTGTTTGAAATCAATCTCAAATTTTAAATTTTTAAAATCGATTTTTGTATCCATTTCTTCAAAATAAAATTCAACGGCTTCGTAAGCATTATTAATTAATTCTGGAATTGATTTTCCTGTTGTAAAAATGGGAAACTTCAATGAATAAGCCGAAAAGCCTGTATCGGTTTTCTCCACAATTAATATGATCTCTTTTTGTTCCATTTTATATTATTTTATGCCTGCATCTTTCAAAATTTTCCTTTCCAATCCTTTTCCAATCTCTTGGCTTCCATGATTGGGAAAAATAATCGTATTACCTTTAACCTTATGCCGGAGTTTAATATGTGATCCTTTTTGAGAAACCACTTACCACCCATCATTTAAAAGGATCCGATATAATTTAGAACATTTTATTATTTTTCATAATTAACACCTCAAAGGTAAATAAAAATTTACTTTTTGTTAAGAAATTATTAAACTTAAAGTAGCTTATAGGGCATGCCCAATAAGCTACATAACAGGATCATTTTTCATTAATTTTTTAAGTACTCATCCAGCCAATCAAAAAACACCCGATTCCATAATATAGAATTTTGTGGTTTTACCACCCAATGACCTTCGTCAGGAAAGTATAAAAACTTACTTGGAATCCCTAATAATTGAGCCGCCGTAAATGCTTGCATTCCTTCTGATAGGGGTACTCTATAATCCAATTCATTATGTATAATTAATATTGGAGTATTCCAATTTTTAACATATTGGTGTGGCGAAGATTTTTTATAATTCTCTTTATTCTTTTCATCCCAATATGGACCATTATCTGAATTGGCAAAAAACATTTCTTCTGTGGTTCCATACCAACTTTCCATATTAAACATTCCGCAATGAGATATAAATGCTTTAAATCTATTTTGATGGTTTCCTGCTAACCAAAACACCGAGTAACCTCCAAAACTAGCTCCAACTGCTCCTAATTTATCTTTATTAACAAAACTACAATTCGACATAGAATCAATAGCCGATAAATAATCTTTCATTGCTTGTCCGCCATAATCACTTCTGATCTGATCGTTCCACTCTTCTCCAAAACCAGGTAATCCTCTCCTATTGGGTGCAACTACAATATATCCTTTTGCAGCCATTAACTGAAAATTCCAACGGTAAGAGAAAAATGAAGAAACTGGACTTTGTGGTCCTCCCTGACAATACAATAAAGTCGGATATTTTTTGGTAGAATCAAAATTAGGTGGATAAACTACCCAAGTTAACATTTTTTTATGGTCACTTGTAGTAATCCAACGCTTTTCTACCCTACCCCAATTGATTTCTTTTACTAAATAATCATTCTCTTGATCAATTTGTAAATCATTTCCTTTAGCATCCATTAAAAATAATCCAGTTGGCCTGTTAATGCTCATCTTTAAGATGGCATAAGGATAGTTTTTATCTCCAGTAAATAATACCGAATTAATATCATGATCACCTGAACTTATAATATTTAATTTCTCTTTTTTTAGATCGATCTCCACTAATTGATGGGTGGCTTCAATGGTTATAATTGCAGCTATTTTCTCATTGTTTATCCAGATAAATGAATTAATAGTATGAGGAGTAATTTTATCTAAATTTTTAATGGTGCCTTTGCTTAAATCTTTAATGATTAAACGGTTTTTATCAGCTTCATATCCGGGTTCTTCCATACTCAACCAAGCTAATAAATTTCCATTCGGACTAATGGCAGGGTCATTATCATATCCTCTAAATTCTGAACTGTGATTAAGGGTATTTGAAGTTTCCAAATTATATTGATAAATATCATTATTGGTGCTTAATGCCGCATGGGTTCCTTTTAATTTTTTAGAGGTATAAAAAATAGATTTAGAATCTTTTGACCATGAAATTTGCTCTGCTCCGCCAAATGGCATAGTTGGGGCATTCACCTTTTCATCTTTTAAAATATCTATTCCAGATTTAATAATTTGCCCATTATTATCAGCGTAAAATATATGATTGTATGAATAGTCATGCCATTGGTTCCAATGACGATACATTAAACCATCCATAATTCTAGCATTACTTTTATCTAAATCAGGATAAATTTCATTAACCTTTAAATCCAACTTAATTCGTGAAGCCCAAAGAATTTTTAAGCCATCCGGAGCGTATTTAAACAAATCAACTCCATCAGCAACATCTGTAATTTGTTTAACTTCTTTAGTATCTGGATTAATTTCATAAACCTGTCTGGAACCTGATTTATAGGAGATAAATCCTAAATGATTATTCGTTGGATTTAATTGAATTCCAAAGGCATTATACTCTTCTGTTAAAACTGTTTTAGACTCTTTAGTCTTTAAATTAAAACTGAGAATATAATTTTTAGAATTATTCTCTTTTATGCTGTAAGCACGTGATGAATAATAAATATTTTGACTTTTTACATCATAAACAAATTCTCCCAAACGCTTAAAATCCCATAATAATTTTTCATCTAAGGTTTTTTGCGCAAAGGCATATCCCGCAAGGGAAATAAGAAAAATAATGATATTAAGTTTTTTCATGTTTATTAAAATAAAAAAACCTCTCCGATATTTTTACCGAAGAGGTTTGGGTTAATGGTTTTATTATCTTTTGTCTTTGTAAGTTTCGAATAAATACAATAAATACTCGCGGTGGGCACGGGTATCTGCATTTCCTTTTGCTACCGAAGCTTTAAGCATTTTCTGAATTGAATTTAACTGAGCTAATGCAGCCGCATTTGAGTTTGAATTCCAAACATTAATACCGCCTAAACCAGCTGCTAAGAATAAACGCAAAACATAACGAGTTTGTAAATTTTGTCTGAATGAATTTACATCTCCATTAATATCGGCGTTAAAAATAGCTTTAGTTAAATCATTTAATACCATGTTAATTCCATATTGGTTGCCATATAAGGTAGCATCGTGCATTCTGGCCATGGTATAAGGGTGTAATAAATGCGCCAATGCTTGATCTTGACCATTTAAAACATAATCATGAATCTTTGGATCTTCGCTTGAGGAGAAGAAATTAAATCCTCTTCTCTGGGTTTGTAAATAAGGAATTAATTCTGCCGGAATTTGAATAGCATTAGGAGCAAATAAATAATCTTCTAAAACTTTCATCGCTCTTTTTTGATCAGCTAAACTAACCGGAGTATACGGAGTTTTAGCTCCTGGCTGACCCTCAAAACCTCTTTCTACATAAACCCCACCAATATATCTAGATACCACTCCTGCGGCAGTTGCATAATCATTCCATATCACTAAGAAAGAATATTTTAACTCTTGATAAGATTGACCTTCAATGCTGTATTTAGCCTTGATTTTTTTCATCAAATTCCTATCCATGGTCATACGATCTGCAGAGAATGCAATGGCATCATTAGTTAAATCATTAACCATAACTCTTGGATCAATTGCTTTACCAGGAGCACGCATATCATCAGCATCATTACCAAAGGTTAATTGAGGTTCAGTGCTTCTTGCTAATATTTTATTTAAACGATCGCTTTCTGCTTTTGCATCTTCAACTGAGCTTGAGTAACCATATTCAATTACCCACATATCATAAGGACCAGGAGAAGCTGTAAAGTATTGTCCTTGTTTTGCTGGATCAGCTGCAATGTTAGACGCAGGATAATCCATTACAGAACCTGTTAATCCAAATTGTTTGGTAACTGTAGCATTATTAATTTCTGCTGGCGACCATAATTGAGAAGCCTTCATATTATGCATTAAACCAAAAGTATGGCCCATTTCATGTAGGATTAAATAATATAATGATTCTTCAATATATTTAGTAATGTCTACATCTGCTTTTCCTAAAACATTCAAAGCGGTTGTTCCAAATAAAGTATTATTATGTAAATGACTGCCTAAATTACAGCCATGAGCCTCAGTTTCAAAATTTAAGTTAGGCTCCATAGCCTCGCCTCTAATTCCATATAAATTTTCTTGCTTAATTCTGTTTGTAATAAATACATATTCTAACATGATATCAGCACCTAAAATTTGTCCGGTTCTTGGATTTACAAAACTTGGCCCATAACCACCGAATGGAGGATTTGGAGAGCTGGTCCAACGTAATACGTTATAACGTATATCTCCTGCTTCCCAAGTTGCATCATCTGGTTGTTCTTTAACTACAATAGCATTTTTGAAACCTGCTTTTTCAAAAGCTTTATTCCATGATTCTCCAGCTGCTTTAATGGTAGCTCTAAATTCTTTTGGAGTCGTATTTTCTATCCACCAAACAATGGGTTCAACGGGTTCAGAAATAGCTGCTGACGGGTCTTTTTTCTTTAAGTGCCAACGGTGAATCATATCACGAAACGGTGTAGCACTAACTGAGGTTTGATCCGTAACTTGAGTACTAAAATATCCAACTCTAGGATCATCCATTCTTGGTTTAAAATCGTTATCCGGTACCTGAATAAATGAATGTTGCAATACTATTGAAACAGAACGAGCGTCAGTAACATCCGGACCACCATAAACTGATGGAGCTGGGTTATCATATACGTATTCCACTAATACATCATTATTTTCTGGATATGAACGGATAGAAATTACTTTAGATTTATCTCTGGATAATCCACCTAATGAAAATCTTCCAGGAATTGGGTTAGGTTTAATTTGACCTAAAGCCTCACCAATAAAAATTCCGGTAGCATCTATTAAAAAGGCGGTTGAATCTTCTGCTATAACTTTTTCAGAAACTAAAATTGATTTAGAAATATTCGCTTCTGCAGCCTTACTGATATTATTTTCAGGATCGAAATAAAAATTAGTATTTTCTTTTACAAATTCAATTTTGTTAAAAGATTTACGGATACTGAAAATTTCATTATCTCTAAAACTACCTTTATTATGGCCTGTGCTAACTAAACCATTTTCGGTATAACTAAAGTAGATGAACTCCTTTCCTAATTGGCTCTTTTTGATTAAGGCATACATTTTACCATCAGTTGTATCTTGGTAAAAGGTAAATAAACCGGCATATTTTTTAGTCCCTTTGGTTTTTGAAGCAATAGATGCTGGGGCACTAGAACCACCTGGAGGCATTACAGGCCCTTTACCCGTGGTTTTTTTCTTAGAATTACAAGCCCCTAAAACTAAAGCGGCTGAAATAATAAGTATGGAAACTTTCTTCATACAATTGTTGATTTGCTGCAAATAAAATAAATTTTAAAAACTTGAATTTTGCTATTCGGTAAAAGTAAATAAAATACCGATTCTAAAAACCTAAAAATGTTTAAACTTTTATCTTGAAATGATTTTTAAGTGTTTAGAAAAATTTTTTATCTAGAAAGTGGAACTTTATCTAAAGTGTATATCCTTTTTTCCACATATTCTTTTCCATTTTCAATTTTATAATTGAATCTGGTTAGAACACAATCAAAGCCATTAATACTAAAATCAAATGGACCATTAAATTCAGGCAATGTACTTTTAAGGACTAAACGTTCTCCATCATTTTTATAAGTAAAGCCCAGAACTGTTAATTGACTATTATTATAGGTCATTAAAGTACCATAATATTCTTGATTAGCTTCGTTTTGAGTTGAATAAAAAATCATTTTTGAATTTTCTTCATAAACTCCTTGTGTTCTATCTATTAAACTATCCTCTTCATAAACTTCTACATGTATAGTTTTTAAAAGGAATTCTCCAGAAAATGAATTTAACTTTCTATTCCAAAAAAATTCTTCTTTATCACATGATGTCAACATGAAAATCAATATCCCCGCAAGGGTAAAAACATTTTTAAAATTAAATTTATTCATAGCCTAACGAATTATATTAAAGCTTAAACCGAATGTAATTGAAATAGAACCAGCGCTATTGGTGACCCGATCTTCTGGCGCTGGCTTTAATACTGAATTTCCGGATAAATGTTCTTCCACATTTTGAGGTAAATGCCAATAAGAACCAGACTTTTCCGTCCAGGTGTCTTTTAATGATCGGCCTTCCAAATTATTCGAGCTTAAATTTTCTGGAATCCATGATATTTTTAAATAAGTCCCTAAACGACGGTAAATAGGTAAATAGCCCGTAATACCAATCCCCAAGCCATTTCTAACTCCTTTATATACTCCATTGTAATTTCTATCCGGACCTATTGAGGTTCCTGCATTGGGATACATATAATAATTGTAAATACGCTCGGTTCTATAAAAATAATTTAAATCAAAAGTGACTCCTCTAGCTTGATTATTCTTGAAATTTCCAAAACCAAAAGAAAATAAATAATTGTGGCTGGCTATTCTAAAATCAGATTCTCTTGCATAATCATTTTTAAAAACAGCTTTATCAGAAAATTTATGTCCTGAATAGTAGTAAGCCGTATTAATCAGCATTTTATTAAAGACTTTATAAAAAATACTAAATCCAAATTCTTGTCCTCTAGAATTATCTTTAAATTGATATCCATCCTTTAAATCAGTTGAATAATATCGATTATAGGAACTTCTATAAGCATCAAATTGAGTAGTTTTATTTATTGCTGCCATTAATCCCGCATTAACTTGGACAATAATTCTTCGCTTCGAATCTGTTTTTTGACTGGTCTTTTCGCCTTCTTTAGTTGCAGGCTTTAATTGAGCATCTTTACTGGCGCCTCCAGGTTTACTAGATGAAGGATTACTTTGAGACCAAAGCTGAGAAAAACTAAAAATACCTAGTAATATCAATGTAATTTTTTTCATGTTATAAAATATTATAGGTGAATTGAAGACCAAAACTCTGAAAACGTTCTTTTAAAGGAAGATTTGAAGAACCTGAAACATATCCATTTAATAAATCACCTTCTAACTTATCTAAACTGTGTTTCTTCCATAAAAATTGATAACACAAACGAATACTCGCATTTTTTCCGAGGGTTCTAATTAAATATAATGAATTTCCACCTCCTAATAACTCCGACCAATTTCCTCCTTTCATAGAAACCGTAAAATCTTGATCTCTGCCATTTTCTATTCTTCGAGTTCTAATTCTGGTCACATTCAAATCAAAGCCGAGCATAAACTGCCATTTTTTTTCAGCATTAAATTTATGGCGCCAGCTAAAGGTATTTTGCCTAAATCGTAGTTCTCTTCTTACCTCAACACCGCCCGGCTCTGTAGCTTCAGCTGATAAATAATTTCTCCGCAAGGTCAAGCCTATTTCTCTTTTTGGCTTGCGCGAATAGACCAACTCCAAACCAAAATTATGATTCATTTTCCCCAATTCTTTACTTAAAATTTGGCTATTCCGAGTATTGTAAAAACTGATCATCCGATTGATTTCGGGTGATGACATATAAGAACCGTGAATACCAATTAGGAAAGACCTTTGGGCCCAGCTCATGCTAGAAATAGTAAAGAATAAAATTAACAAAAAGTACCTTAAATTCATGCAGTTAAATTCTATAAAGAAATCGAAATTAACAAAAGATTTTTAAATATAGGGCATATGCCTAAAGGCCTATCATAAATTTCTTCTAAAATCAAATGATTTATTACCTTTGCAAATTCTTATGGAGCCATTAATGAGTACCGAAACCATTAGCGCTGATGCTGCTAATCATGTGGAGTTTAAGTCGAGCAAAAACTTATACATAGAAAGTTATGGTTGTGCTATGAATTATTCAGACAGTGAAATCATAGCCTCCATCCTAGCCGAAAATGGTTATAAAACCATCAATTCTGAGGATGGTGCCGATGTAATTTTCCTAAATACTTGTGCCATTAGAGAAAATGCTGAGTCTAGAATTTGGACTCGCTTGCGCGATTTAAAAGCGTTAAAAAATAAAAGACAAGGCGATTTAGTGATTGGAGTTTTAGGCTGCATGGCTGAGCGACTCAAAGCTAAACTGCTTGAAAAAGAGAAATTGGTTGATTTAGTAGTTGGACCAGATGCTTACCGCGATTTACCCCAACTTATTTCTAAAGCAGAAGATGGCCAAAAAGCAGTTAATGTGCTTTTAAGTAGAGAAGAAACTTATGCTGAAATTACTCCAGTAAGGTTAAACAGCAACGGAATTAATGCTTTTATAAGCATTATGAGAGGTTGTGATAATATGTGTTCTTTTTGCGTTGTGCCTTTTACACGCGGAAGAGAAAGAAGTAGAAGCGCCTTATCCATTGTTGCTGAAGCCAAAGATTTATCGGATAAGGGTTATAAAGAGGTTACCTTATTAGGACAAAATGTAGATTCTTATAAATTTGAATCTGAAAATGGTCAAATAACCCGTTTTTCTGATCTACTAGAGATGGTAGCGCAGGTAAATCCACAAATGAGGGTTCGTTTTTCAACCTCACACCCTAAAGATATTACCGATGATGTTTTATTTGTAATGGCCAAATATGAAAATATTTGCAATTACATTCACCTGCCAGTCCAATCGGGTAATAGCAATGTTCTGGAAAGAATGAATAGAAATTATGATCGCGAATGGTACATGGATAAAGTTAAACGTATCCGAGAAATTATTCCTGATTGTGGCATCTCATCTGATATTATTTCTGGATTCTGTGGCGAAACTGAAGAAGAACATCAAGATACTTTAAGTTTGATGGAATGGGCTCAGTTCGACTTTTCATATATGTATCAATACTCTGAGCGACCAGGCACATTAGCGGCGCGGAGATATAAGGATGATATTCCTGAAGAAATCAAACAAAGACGTTTGGCAGAAATCATTTCCTTACAACATTCTATGTCGCGCCAAAAGAATAAAGCCGACGAAGGAAAAATCTTCAAGGTTTTGGTAGAAGGAGTTTCAAAAAAATCTGACTTAGACTATAAAGGCCGAAACGATCAGAATAAAATTGTGGTTTTCCCTAGAGAAAATAGCGCTCCCGGTCAATATGTAGAGGTATTGATTGAAAAATCGACTACCACTTCATTAATTGGTAAAATCGTAAATTACCTTTAATGATTAAAAACCTAATAAGAATAACGATTCTATTAATAATCTTATGGATTTTGGGTTCTTATATTGGAACTTGGTACTTGCTAAAACCGCACAACCAAGGACTAACCATGCCTAAGGAATTATCACAACTTGGTTTTGAAAATCAGTCCTACCAAGGATTTGAAAATAATCATTTATCGGCATGGCAAAAACTTAATAATCCAGAAAATACAACGGTAATTTTATTACATGGAGTTAAAGCTGATAAGTCAAGCCTCTGCCAAAGAGCTTTAATTTACGATAGCTTGGGGTTTAATGTCATATTACTGGATTCTCGCGGACATGGCGAAAGCGAATCTATGCCCATAAGTTTTGGCTGGAATGAATCTAAAGATTTAAGATTAATCATCGAAAACCTTAATAATCAAGGATATAAAAATATTATTTTACATGGACTTTCCTTGGGTGCTGCTACTGCTATTTATACCCTTGCGGGAAGAGAAATTGCCCTAGCCTTAATTTCTGAAAGCTGTTATTCAGATATTCAATCAGCATTTTATCACAGAATGCCAGATTTCCCATTTAAATCTATTGTATTTTATCCGCTTTTTTGGTTTTGCGAAATTAAAATTGGGGAATCTTTAACTGAACTTAATCCCGCTGAAAAAGCCAAAAACATAAATTGTCCTGTTTTATTAATGTACGGAGATAACGAAAAAGTATTACCAATAGCCGATTCTGAATCAATTTTTGAAAATATATCCAGTAAATCCAAAAAGAAAATCGTTTTTGAAAATGCAGATCATACAGATTTTCTAAAACATAATCCTGAAAAATACCTGAAAGAACTTAGTCTATTCTTAAAACCTTATGCTAAACCCAGAACAGCTAAAAATAGAAGCGGAAAAGAAAAGAGATGAAAATAAAAACTTTTACGCATCACTAAAAAAACAAGATGATCGTAAGCTTGACAAGGTATTTCATGAATTGCATTATGAAATATTTGCAGATTTTGATTGCCTTAGCTGCGCCAATTGTTGCAAAACTACAAGCCCTTTATTCCAAGAAAGAGATATAGAAAGACTAAGTAAACATCTAAAAATTAAACCTATGGAGTTTACTGAGAAGTATTTAAGGAAAGATGAGGATAATGACTGGGTGCTTAAAAGTTCGCCTTGCCCCTTCTTAGATAATGAAAATTACTGTTTGGTTTATGAAGCTCGGCCGAGTGCTTGTAGAGAGTATCCTCATACCAATAGAAAGAGAATCAAACAAATACAAAAAATTCATTTCGAAAATACCTTTATCTGTCCGGCTGTTTTTGAAATAACCGAAAAGGCCAAAATTGAATTAAAAAAAGCCTAGAAATTCCAACCATTAAAAAAAAATTAACGTTTCAATAAAAAAATACCTCAAAATGTATTAATAAGTGGGGTAAAAACACTAAAATTGAAGCATCAAAAAATAGGGAAATTTTTGAACAAACTTTACTGTTTATTTATGAAGAAACATTTAATTACTGCCTTAGCAATTGCCCTTCCGGCGGTATTTGCGGGCGCCCAAACACACAAACATGTGTGTGGAGCCGACGAGCATTACCACGAATTGGTAAAGAAGGATCCAAGTATTAGAGCAAAAGAAATTGAAGCCAATAGATTAGCTGCAGAAGCTATGAAGAGTGGCGCACCAAAAAAAGCTGCTGGTAAAAAAATCATACCTGTTGTGTTTCACGTATTTCACACCGGGACTAATGACAATATTACTAAAGCTCAGATTTTGAATGAGATTCAAATTTTAAATCGTAACTTTAATGGTTATGATACTAGTAATATTAGACCTCTTTACAGAGGTATTGCCGCTGATATGGAATTAGAATTCCGTTTAGCAACTAAAGATCCTAACGGAAATTGTACCGATGGTATCGTAAGAGTTTATGATATTGAAAATGAAAATGGTACTAATAATATAAAATTAAAAAGTGTTTGGCCAACCGATCGTTATTTAAATATTTGGGTAGTTGACAATATCGTTAACTTTTCAAGCGGTTTACCGGGCATTGCTGCTTATGCACAGTTTCCTTGGGCTGGTCAGCACGCTACAGATGGGGTAATTTCTAGAAATGACCAAATTGGTTCAATCGGAACTTCAAGACCATCTAACGCTTCTACCATTACCCACGAAATTGGCCACTGGATTGGTTTATTCCATACTTTCCAAGGTGGTTGTAATAATGAAGATCAAGTAGATGATACTCCTGGTTGCGAAACTCGTACTTCAATTTTATCATGTGATTATAATAGAAATACTTGCGGACAAGGAGATACAGCTGATTTACCCGATCAGATTGAAAACTACATGGACTATATTGAAGGTACTTGCCAATCTATGTTTACTGAAGGCCAAAAAGCTAGAGGTCACTTTATGTTAGAAAATTGGAGAAAAGTATTATGGTCTCAGGAAAACTTAGAAAGAACTGGTGTTGCTGATCCTTATAATTATGCAACTCAAAGCGGTGCTTGTGCTCCAGTAGCTTCGTTCTATGCTCGTCCTGCAATCGGAACATTTGTAACTCAATTCCCTTCTGCTTGCGAAGGTAGAGTAGTGAATTTCGTTAACAATTCTTATAATGTTGATTTAGCTGGTGTTACATTTAACTGGGAATTTGAAGGCGGTACTCCTGCTACTCATACTGGAACTACACCTCCTGCAATTAATTACGCAACTCCTGGAGTTTATGATGTAAAATTAACTGCAACTAACGCTAATGGAGAAAATATTTTCACAGCTACTGATTATGTTACTGTTGATCCAAATACAGCAGTGCTAAAAGCACCATGGTTTGAAGATATCGAATTTAAAGATTTCCCATATTATGGATGGTCTGTTAATAGTACCTCTTTTGACAATTGGCAAAGAGTAGCTTTATCTACAACTTCATCAATTTCTGGTCAACATGCAATGACTATCTTTAATAGTGCTGGAAATGCTGGTGCTCGTTATCAGTTAATTTCACCTTCATTTGATTTAAGCAATATTGCTAATCCGGTTATTTCTTTCATGTATGCTTTTGCTCAAAGAGTTGGAGCGGGTGGACAAGGTACCAACGATCAGTTAATCGTTTATACTTCAGAAGACTGCGGACAAACTTGGAGAAGTCAGTGGTCCGATAATGGATCTGACCTTCAAACTACTGGTTCAGGTACATCAACTTCAAATCTTCCATTCGTTCCAGCATCAAGTGCTTCTTGGAGATTAGTATCACGTGGATTAAACTTAACCAACAAAAGCAATGTTCGATTCAGATTTGAATTTAGAAGTGCTGGTGGTAATAATATCTACTTAGATGCTATTAACGTAGGGTTTACCTTAGCAAATAATAATGCATTTGAAAACTCAGCTAACTTTAATGTTTATCCTAACCCTGCTAGTTCATTTGCTACTGTTAGTTTAAACTTAACTGAAGCTAGTGAAGTAAGCATTAAATTAATGGACATAAACGGTAAAGAAATTAAAAATATCCAGAACCCATCTACTTTAGAAATTGGTTCACATGAATTTAAATTCGATACTGGATTAAGTAGCGGTGTTTACATGGTTAACTTAACTGTTAATGGTAATACCTATACCAGAAAATTAGTTATTGCTCATTAACATTTTCCTATAAATCATAAAAAAGGCTGCTTGATATCAAGCAGCCTTTTTTTATGGGTATTTTTTATCTTTTGAAAGATTAAATCGTCTCGAAAAAAGCTAACACTTTTTTTTTCTAAATCTTGTTACAAATTCACACATATTTCTGTAATCCTAAATAAGGATTACAGTTGCATTGAATACTAAACTATAGCAAGCTCTTCTAAAAAGCAATTTATTATTGATAAATATCCGGGCTTGTTTTCCTTTACCAAACAACATTTCTTTTTAAAATTTACTAGGTTAAAAAAATAGGAATATTCATCTGGCCTGAGACCTTACAATGATTTTTAATTTTGTTTCAGGTCTATATTGTTTATTTACTTTAATTTTTTTATAGTTCTGTTTTGTACTAAACTTTTCATTTGAGTTATGGCTATTTGGTTAAGCTGCTTCAATCTTTCAGGTTGTTTAAGGCCTTGTTGTATTAAAACGGCATTAATACCTTCTAAATTAGAGAGTATAACCAATTGCTCAATCGTGGCTTCATCTCTGATATTTCCTTTGGCAGTAGGGTTAGCCTCTCGCCATTGTTTGGCGGTAATTCCAAATAGGGCAACATTCAGTAAGTCGGCTTCGTTGGCATACAGAAAGCTTATTTGAACATTGCTTAATTCTTTGGGAATCAGGTTTTCTTTAATTGCATCGGTGTGTATGTGGTAATTTACTTTTGAAAGGTGCCGTTGGTAGCTCCATTCTATTTGCAGTCGGTTGCTTTCTTCAATCTTTAGGCGTTGAAACTCTTTAATCACATAGAGTTTAAATTCAATAGAAATCCATGAAGCAAACTCAAAAGCAATGTCTTTGTGAGCAAATGTACCGCCATACCTACCAGATTTTGAGATTATACCAATTGCATTTGTAGTTTCAATCCATCTTTTAGGGGTCATCACAAAGCTGTTTAAACCTGCTTGTTTTCGAAACCCCTCGAATTCGAGGGGTTTAAAATTGGGATTGTAAATGCTTTCCCAAAAGCCCAATAATTCGATTGTATTTCTATTTCTCATCCAGTTTTGGATGATGGTATCAGTATGCTCAGCATCTTTATGGCGTGCAATATCAGTAAGGGAAATGAAATCTTCAGCATCATTTCTCAAAATGCTAATTTCTATTCCTTTAACGTCTATTTTTTTATTTTTCATAAAAAATTTATTCTTCGTTTTCAGTTTCTAAATTTAATGAATTCAAGACTATAGGGTCGGCAAGTTTTGTGGATCGGCTCCAAACAAGGATTCTCCATTAATCAACTGATGTTGAATTGTTCGTGTTCAAGTAACTACTCCTTGGTGCAATTGTCCTTATACCCATTTGTATACCCTCTGGGGCTTTTTCCAACTAGCCTTAGAATTTTTCAAATTCAGATTTTACTGAACCTAAAACTTTCTTAACCTCATTGGTTCAATTCTGAAATTCTTAGGTTCTAAATCCAATTTATAAGCTTTTCAAAATTGACCATAAAATAGTTGGACTAGCAACCCTAATTTAAAATTCGATTTTCAATGGATCTACTAATGAACCTCTTCTGATTAATTCGGCATTAATGCTTTCAAATGGAAGGAAAATATAAATAAATTCGGTAGTATTAAAGGAGTCAATGTCCTCTTCAATATTGTCTTTAGTCAACATTCAAAATTGTTTGCTTTATTCGTTATCTTAAATGAATATTGTGTTGTATTTCAATACCCTTCCAAATTACTAAAAAATAAGTTTAATTATTCAAAATAGCTTTAGCATAATTCTCCCATGACATGTTAGAAGCTGTTTTTGCAACGTTTTCCCTATCTATTGGTTTAGCTAAAAACTTCTCCATAACCAGAGCCATATCTTCTATATCATTAGGTTTTGCTAAGTATCCATTAAAACCATCAATTACCGTTTCAGGGAAATGTCCTACAGATGTAGCTAATACCGGTAAATTAAAATTATAGGATAATGATTCTACACCTGAAGGTGTTGCCGTAAGATAATATAACATAATAGCATCACTAACCTGAAAATAACGGTGTACCTCTTCATTTGGAATGAAGGTATTTACCACATGTACTCGATCTCTTAACCCTAATTCATCAACTAAAGCAATAGGATTATAATCTTGCTCATTATCTGAGTTCTTTAAAAATAGAGATTTAGCAGCATTAAATAATTTCTTTTTTATTCGGGTTGACCATTTTCCTGAATCCAAAGTATTCCAAAAACTCTCTCCTACTATTAATAAAGATACATCATCTCTTTTTTCAGCTAATTTTTTAAAAGCAGGAATTAAATTATGGAGCCCTTTATATTTTCTAATAAAACCAAAATACAAAAACACATACTTTCTTAAATTCATTTCTGCTTTAGCTTTATCTATATCAAAATCAGATACAGGAGCGTATAAATCATAAATAGGATGATATAATTTAATTACGGTTGGTAAGTGTTTATCTCTAATCCCATTTTCATTTACTGCATAATTTTGGTTCGGAAAGGTTTGTTTAAGCTCATCTACCGTTTTATAGGCATGAGTTATATAAGTATGGGCCTTTTTTAAACCATATTTAGAAAAGAATTTATCAATGGAGCTGGCTTCTTTTTGCACTACTAAATGGCAATCAAAAATCACTTCAATTGTTTTGCTTTTCAAAAGTTTTCTTGCCATCCATCCCATAGGTAAACCTTGTAAGGCAATTGCCCACTGAAAGATTACCATTTCGGCACCAAGACTTTTAATAAATGTAACCGTCTCGCTCCAAGTAAATGGGTTATTATAATTAGTTAAGTAAGTAACTTTAATTCGGGTACCTTCTAATAAATCAGATTTTGATGATCGGTCAATAAAATCTCTTGGAATTATTGCTGGGTATTGTTGAGTCCAAGATACAATATGAACCTCGTGCCCTAATTTATCTAGGGCCTTAGCCAATGACGTATTATAGTTTGAAATTCCTCCTTTAAATTGGGGTCCAGGACCAAAAAGGACAATTTTCTTAGCTTTATCCGACATTATTTAGAGGCATTAATTCTTTTTACAGCAGCATCATAAACCCTTTTCATACCTTCTTCTAAAGATATTCTTGGCGACCAGCCATAACGCTCATTCATTAAATCCATTTTTGCATATCGAGAATGAACACCAACAGGTTTATCTAATAATGGCTTAATTGTAGGTTCGTATCCCGCGTATTTGCAGAATAACTCAATAATTTCTAAAAATGAGGTTAATTTTCCAGAACCAATATTTATAGCTGAACCGTCACTTATTTTTTCAATGGCTAATAATATGCAATCAATACAATCATCAATATGAACAAAGTCACGACCTTGTTTTCCCGATCCCCATACCTCAAATGGATCTTCTTTTTTTGCTGCCCTTGCAGCAATTGCAGGTATCGGATAAGTTAAATCTTGATCTTCACCATATCCAGAAAATGGTCTTACACAAGCCACAGAAATATTATAATATTTTGCAGCTATTCGAGCCAAGTATTCTCCAGTTAATTTAGACCATCCATAAGTCATATCGGGTTGACCTAAATTTTCATCAAAATTGATATCAGATTCGGATAAGGCAATTGCAAAAGAATCACTTTGTAAATTAATTGGATATGCCGCTGAAGAACTAGGGTATAATACTCTAGCCGGTTTATAATTTACTACCCAATAAAAAAATTCAGCATCAATAGATAAATCTAAAGCTACCATCATGGGGTCTCCATCAATTTTGGCTCTACCACCAACAATGGCTGCAAAATGGAAAATATCAGAAAATTTTGGGAGTTCTAAACCATATTCTTTATTTATGAAATCGTGATCATCAATAGCTTTAATTAAAAATCTTCTAAAATCACCTTTCCAAAAAATAATTCGCTCGTCAGCACCAAAAATTTTTAAGTCTTTGTGCATTTTATAACTAGAATCCTCTAACCAAAATTCAGGATCAATTCCAGTAGATAAATCATCAATAATAAAAAGCTTATTATCAGTGGTTTTTAGTAAACGTTTTACTAAATTTCTACCTACAAATCCGCATGCTCCAGATACTAAATCAATCTTCATCATTTTCTATTATTATTACTCCTCAGAATCTTCATTATTATTTTTCGAACCCTTCAACACTTTTACAAAAAAGAAAAGAGTTAAACCAGTAATTACTACTTGAGAAACTACCATCATTATCATTGCACTATTACTCATTTTTTGATCCTCCTTGGATAAATCGTTTTCTCCATGCAATGTAAACCAAGGCACAGATGCCTATAAATACTCCTATTAACAATAACCTACTCGAATTTACATAAAATATAGTATCCTCTAAAAAGGTTATTTTTTCAGGATTTGTTTCATTTTCTAATTGAGCATATATTCCTTTATTCATAGATTTACCAATAATAGAACCATCGGCTAATGGCCAAGATCCTTCGGTAAATAACTGATTAAATGCCCCCGACCAATCTCCATTTGATGGATTTACCATAGAGGTTAAAAACACCAAAATTAGCATTACAGGGGTAACATACTTAATAATATAACGATAAATTTTAGGAACTTTAATATCAGCTCCACTGGTTATTTCTTTCCAACCCTTATCTAATCCGAATATCCATGAAAAGAGTATAACCTCCATCATTGCAAAAACAATTAAAGCAACGGTTCCTACCCAATAATCATATTCATCAAATACTCCATATTCAAAGAAAAACACTGTAGGTAAACCTAATGCCAATACAATTAATCCAAATGAAACCGCAGACCAATTATGCCCCCATTTAAATTCATCTTTCATAAATGCTATCCATGGAGATCCCATTGCTAATGATGAGGTTATTCCTGCAAAGAATAACAAACCAAAGAAAGCTACACCAGCAAAGGTACCTATATAATCTCCCCATTGTTCAAATAAGTAAGGCATGGTTCTGAAGCCTAATCCTAATCCACCACTCTGCGTAAGTTCAATAACTTTATCAATTCCGAAATATCCTACTGAAATTGGAATTACAATAGAAGCTCCCAAAATAACTTCTACAAATTCATTCATCCAACCAGCCGACATCGCATTCAATGCAATATCATCTTTCTTTTTTACGTAGGCTGCATAACAATGCACAGTTCCCATTCCTACTGATAATGTAAAAAATATTTGACCTGCTGCATTTAACCATACATTAGGGTTTCTTAAACTATCAAATTGTGGCGACCATAAGAAGTCAAGTCCTACCAAACCATCAAAAATAGCTCCTTCTTCACCGGCTTTTAAGGTAAACCCTTTATATGCTAAAAATGCCCCAAAAAATATTAATAAAGGCATTCCTATTTTGGCGGCTTTTTCTATTCCACCACTTAATCCTTTGCTTAATATAAAGGTGTTTAATGCCAAGCATAAGATATAGAAAATTACAGGCTCATAAGGTATTCCAGTAAAAGAAACATTTAAATCGGTATATTTAACAAAAAAGGAAGCAATTTCTTCTTGTGATTTTCCATCAAATGTCCCCGTTACGGTATGGTATACCCAACTCATGGTCCACGATTCTATATAACAATAATAAGCTGCTACAATAATATTGGTGAATATTCCAAATACTCCGATATATTTCCATAACCAGCGTTTCCGATCCATCTCTTGTAAAATAAATGGAGTTGAGTGATGGCCAAACTTACCACCAAAACGTCCCATGGACCATTCTACCCACAAAAGCGGAATACCCATTAATAAAAAACATATTAAATATGGAATTATAAAAGCTCCACCACCATTTTGTACCGCTTGTACAGGAAATCTAAGAAAATTTCCTAAGCCTACAGCATTTCCAGCCATGGCTAAGATTAATCCTACTCGCGATCCCCACGAATCTTTATTTGAGTCTAGGTTTCCCATCAGCAATTTTTTTTGACCCCTGCAAATTGCAATTAAAACCTGAAAAATTCAAAAAAATACGTGATTATCGGCCTAATTTTAAGTAATTTTGATTAATGAGCTCGCTAATTTCACTTTATCTAAGCTTTTTATCACTCATCCCGCAAGGTGATTTTAAAAATTCGCAATTAAAATACCCTAGGGTAAAAAATGCTTTTGAAGAATCAGAAAAAAATATTCAAGAAATTTTTTCAGCAAAAAAAATAAATTACAAACAAACTAAAATTTTTTTACGCGCTTTTAAACAAGAAAATTTAATAGAATTATGGGCCGAAAATTCAGAAAATAAATTTGTTAAAATTAAGGAATATTCTATTTGTAATGCTAGCGGGACCCTCGGCCCCAAAAGAAAAGAAGGCGACTTGCAAGTCCCTGAAGGATTATATCATATTCAAGTTTTTAATCCAACAAGCGCTTTTCATTTAAGTTTAGGTATCAATTATCCCAATGCATCTGACCAAATTTTATCAGATAAAAAAAGGCCAGGTGGAGATATATTTATTCATGGAAGTTGCGCCAGTATTGGCTGTTTAGCAATGACCGATGATTTTATTAAAGAAATATACCCCATTTGTGTTTTGGCTAAAGATGCAGGTCAAAATTTAATACCCGTTCATATTTTCCCATTTAAAATGAATACAGAAAATTGGACCAAAAATATCGGGGAATTTCCAGAATTAGTAAATTTTTGGACACAAATACGAGTATTTTATGATTATTTTGAAACTAATAAAAAAATAGGAAAATTCTCTGTTGACAAAAAAGGGAATTATACATTAATAAAATAATTAAAATTATTTTCCATATTGCGTTATGCTTATCCTAAACCATACTCAAATAGAAAGAAAAATTAAAAGACTTAGTTTTCAGGTTGCTGAAAGTTATTTTGAAGAAACTGATTTAATTGTTGCCGGTATTGATGGTAATGGATTCAATTTAGCAGAAAAATTATTCAATGAATTGAAACTAATTTTAAATACAAAAAGTATAGAATTAGTTAAAGTAGCTGTACAAAAAAATGATCCTTCAGAAAAAACCTTAACATTAAATTTTGACCCGGAAAAAACCTCTGGTAAAAATATAATTTTAGTTGATGATGTTTTGAACTCTGGAAGAACCATGGTTTATGGTTTAGTTCCTTTTATTAGAGCAAGAGCCAAATCAATTCGAACCTTAGTTTTGGCTGATAGAAATCATAAAAAATTTCCTGTGGCTGCCGATTTTGTAGGCATAAGTTTATCAACCACTTCTGATGAATTTATCGATTTTGAAATTAACCCAGAGGGAATTATGTGTTTGTATTTAAAATAATTTATTAACTAATTCAATGCATAAAAAAAACCTCTTAGAAATCTAAGAGGTTTTTTTTGTTAAGATATCTTTTTATTTATATCGTATTATTTTTTATTCGTTTAGAAATTTCTTCAACATCTAACCTAAATTTCTTATCCGTATCCATTAAATCATTAACGGTTTGGCAAGCATGAATAACCGTTGAGTGATCTCGGCCTCCAAAATGCATCCCAATATTTTTTAGTGATGCTTTGGTCATATCTTTTGCAAAAAACATAGAAATCTGACGAGCTTGAACTATTTCTCTTTTTCTAGTTTTTGATTTTACTAAATCAACCGGAATATTAAAATAATCACAAACAGTTTTTTGGATAAACTCTATTGAAATTTCTTTGCTTACATTTTTCACAAAGTTTTTCATCATCTGTTTAGCCAAATCCAAATCAATTTCTTTTCTATTTAAAGAGGCTTGAGCTAATAATGAAATTAAAGCTCCTTCTAATTCCCTAATATTTGTATCTATATTGTGAGCTACATACTCCACCACTTCTTTGCTTAAAGTAATTCCATCAGCATACATTTTATGCTCTAATATGGCTACTCTAGTTTCAAAATCTGGTGTACCTAAATCAGCGCTTAATCCCCATTTAAATCGAGATAAAAGGCGCTCATCCATGTCTTTTAAATCCTTAGGCGGACGATCACAAGTAAGAATTAATTGTTTACCGCTTTGATGTAAATGATTAAATATTTGGAAAAATATTTCTTGGGTTTTTTCTTTTTTAGCAAAAAACTGAACATCATCTACAATCAATACATCTAAGTATTGGTAAAAATTTAAGAAATCATTATAGCTATTGTTTTTAGTTGAATCAATAAACTGATTCATGAATTTTTCAGAAGAAACATACAAAACAAATTTGTTCTTATTCATTTGTTTTATATGATTACCAATAGCATGTACTAAATGAGTTTTTCCTAAACCCACTCCTCCAAAAACCATTAAAGGATTAAAGGCAGTCCCCCCTGGTTTATTAGCAACAGCAAATCCTGCTGAACGTGCCAGCCTATTGCAATCGCCTTCAATAAAATTTTCGAAAGTATAATTAGGATTTAATTGAGAATCAATATTGATTTTCTTTAATCCCGGAATAATAAATGGATTTTTAATATTAGTGCTAATATTTAACGGAATACCCACTTCATTTGGATCGGCCTTAACTGCATTATTAGTAGGCATATTAATAGTATAAGGTTTCTGACCCGAATTACTATTCTCAACAATAATATTATACTCTAAACGAGAGTTAGTACCCAATTCCTGCTTTAAGGTTTTCCTTAATAATGTTACATAATGCTCTTCTAACCATTCATAAAAGAACTGGCTCGGAACCTGTATCGTTAAAACATTATTTTCTAACTTTAAAGGTTTAATAGGTTCAAACCAGGTTTTAAAACTCTGAGGATTAACATTATCCTTAATCAACTTCAAACAATTACTCCAAACCAAATCAGCAGTTTTTTCACTCATAAATCAATTCCTTTCCTACTAAGGGTAAAATTCCTTAGAAATTTCTTAACAAAAAAATTTTTTTATATTGATTTTTTGGAAACTTTTACGTTACTAGAAGAACGACTAAAAATTCGTCCCGATTTTTTAAAATAAAAATCCAGTCTACCTAAAAGTATGCCTGCCCAACCTGCCTGATTAATCATTACTGGCTTAGAATCTAAATTCTTTACCATAAATGGTTCATCTAAAAAAGTATGGGTATGGCCACCCAAAATCAAATCAATATTTTTGGTATTGGCTGCTAAAAGTTTGTCCGAAATTTTTGAATCTTTATAATCAAAACCCAAATGAGATAAACATACTACAAAATCACAATTTTCATCATGCTTTAAAATATTTGCTATCATTTGGGCCTTGCTTACCGGATCATTATATAAAGTTTCCCCATATAGTTTTTTCGGAACTAAACCTTCAAGAGCTATACCTACACCAAACACTCCTACTTTAATGTGTTCAAACTTAAAAACCTGGTACTGCTTATTTAACTCACCCAAGGGAGTATTACTCAAATCATAATTTGAATTTAATAAGTTAATCGGATAATCTTTAAGGTTTTTGGCCAATTGCTCCAAACCTCCATCAAAATCATGGTTACCCAATGTAAACGCATCATAATTCAAATAATTCATCAACTTAAACTCCGTCTCCCCTTTAAAAAAATTAAAATAAGGAGTTCCTTGAATTACATCACCGCAGTCCAACAAAAGAACATTTGTATTTTCTTCCCTAATTTTTTTTACTAATTCCGCGCGCTCAGCAAATCCTCCCAAACCTTGGTATCGAGAACCATCCATCGGAAAGGCTTCTACCCTGCTATGCCAATCATTAGTGTGCAGTATGGTTAATTTAGTAATTGAGTCAGCTTCTGCCAATGCCGGAATGCTCATAATTCCGCTACCCGCAATCACCGTCCCTAAACTACTAATTTTAATAAACTCTCTTCTGTTCATTAATTCAACTCCACATAATTTTTTTCTTCACGCGCTACCACTGGTTTACCTTCAGAAAATAATAAACTTATTTCTTCTATATAAACATCTCTTAATAAAATAAATGGTATCGAAATTCTTTCTGCTTGTTGAAGCATAAAATATTTATCGCCCCCATTAGCTACAAAATCAGAAGTTACCAATAAATAATAACTCTCTTTATCGATTTCTTTGCCCTCTATCTCCGCTTTTATTAATTCCTGCTTTTTATAAAAAATTTTTACTCCACTCACCGGGTCACCACCACTCTTCACACTCCAACTCAAAGCCTCCATCAACAAATCTCCCTTTATTTTTAATACCACCAACTCATTGTCAAATGGCATCAATTCATAAATTTTTGACTTACTAATTTCACCTACAGCTAAATTCGGTAATCGTATTCCTCCATTATTAAGCAAACACATATCGGTTTTTATTCCCTTGCGGGATAAATACTGCATCAGCATATCGCTTAATAAATGATTTAACTTACCATCTGGCCTGCTCTTATTTATGGTTTCAGAATTTAATCCAATCACCACATTCATGCTAGAGTCTAATGATAATTTATAAGGCTCAACTATTGAAAGAACATTACTATCCACTTTTAATGAGTCCACCTTATAAGTATGGTATTCTACCTTAACTAAACTCTGCTGACAAGCGCTAATACTAATAGCTAAGCCAATTGCAAATAGTTTAATTTTTAAGGTTTTCAACATCTCAAATGTGGACAAGGGGTTGCGAAAATAACATTCCAAAAGAAATCCACAATCATTTTTTTTAATAAATTTTGTGAAACAATTATTTCAATTCGTGGAACGCTTGTAATAGTAATCGTGCGGCTTCTGAAGGACTAATAAACTTTTTTTCTAGTTGCTTTTTTATGTGTGGAAACATCATTTTTATTTGATGATGTGAATAAAAAGAATTTTTTAATTCTTCATTTATAATTTCATTCACCCACTCGATTTCTTGATTTTTTCTTCTCTCAAAAAAATAACCGTTAATGCTTGTTTGATTTTTATAACTTAAAATCATTTCAAAAGCTTCAGCTATACCCGTTTTTTCTATGGCAGAACAAGTTAATACTTTTGGTATCCAATTCGAGGCACTAGGCGGAAATAAATGCAATGCAGCTCTATATTCAGCCATGGCTGCCTTTGCTTTTATCTTATTATCTCCATCTGCTTTGGTAATTAACATCCCATCACATATTTCCATAATTCCCCTTTTTATTCCTTGTAATTCATCTCCTGCTCCTGAAAGCATTAATAATAAGAAAAAATCGGTCATATTATGTACGGCAGTCTCTGACTGACCAACTCCAACAGTTTCTACAATAATGGTATCAAAACCTGCGGCCTCGCATAAATAAATACTCTCCCTGGTTTTTGAAGCTACTCCACCTAAAGTACCAGCCGATGGTGAGGGCCTAATAAACACATCTTTTTTTTGTGATAAATGCTCCATTCGGGTTTTATCGCCTAAAATGCTTCCACCACTTATTGCAGAGCTTGGATCTATTGCTAATACCGCTAATTTATTTCCCCTATTTATGATTTCTAATCCAAATTGATCTATAAAAGTACTCTTTCCTACTCCTGGTACTCCAGAAATTCCTATTCTGATAGAATTACCTGTATGAGGTAAAATCAATCTTAAAATTTCTTCCGCTATTTTTCTATCACTATCTAAAGTGCTTTCAATAATAGTTATTGACCGAGCTAATAAGCTCCGATCGCCTTGTAAAATTCCCTCTGCATACTCCTGAGCAGTTTTACGATTTTTAGGCATTTAATTTTTTAATTATTTCAATAGCCGCCTTTGGTATAATGGTTCCTGGACCAAATATTCCGCTTACTCCAGCTTGGTACAAATAATCATAATCTTGTTGTGGTATTACCCCTCCTACAACAACCAAAATATCAGGTCTACCCAATCTTTCTAACTCCCCCAATACTTGCGGAACTAATGTTTTATGTCCACCAGCTAATGAACTAATTCCTAAAATATGCACATCATTTTCTACCGCTTGCCGCGTAGCTTCTTCTGGGGTTTGAAACAATGGCCCAATATCTACATCAAAACCTAAATCAGCAAAACTAGTGGCAATAACTTTAGCCCCTCTATCATGACCATCTTGACCAATTTTAGCAATCATAATTCGTGGTCTTCTACCCTCATTTTCATTAAACTCTTCCACTAATCTTTTTGCTTCTTCAAAATTTTGATCTGAACTCATAGCTTTTGAATAAACTCCACTTATACTTTTTATTCCTGCTTGGTATCTTCCATAAACTTCTTCTAAAGCTAATGAAATCTCCCCTAAGGTAGCTCTATTTCTGGCAGCCTCAACAGATAATTCTAACAAATTCCCTGTTTTTGATTTAGCTGCATTTTTAATTTTCTCTAAACAAATATGAACTAAGGTATTATCCCTGTTGCTTTTAATTTTTTCTAATCGTTCTATCTGTTGCTTTCTAACTTTGGTATTATCAACTTCTAAAATATCTACCTCAGTTTTATCATCAAATTTAAAGGCATTAACACCCACAATAATTTCTTTACCAGAATCAATTCCGGCTTGTTTTCTTGCAGCAGCTTCCTCAATTTTCATTTTTGGAATACCCGTTTCAATGGCCTTGGCCATTCCCCCCAAATTTTCAACTTCTTCAATTAGTGCCCAAGCTTTTTCGCATAATTCATGGGTTAAACTTTCTACATACAAACTTCCTGCCCATGGATCAATTAATCGAGTAACCTGAGATTCATCTTGAATAAATAACTGGGTATTTCTTGCTATACGGGCCGAAAAATCGGTAGGTAAGGCTATGGCCTCATCTAAGGCATTAGTATGTAAACTTTGGGTACCTCCCATTACCGCTCCCAGGGCCTCAATGCATGTTCTGCCTACATTATTAAACGGATCTTGCTCGGTTAATGACCATCCCGAAGTTTGACAATGGGTTCTAAGAGCTAAGGATTTACTATTTTTAGGATTAAAACTTTTTACAATTTTAGCCCATAATATACGTGCGGCTCTCATCTTGGCTATTTCCATAAAATGGTTCATTCCAATAGCCCAAAAAAAGCTTAAACGTGGCGCAAAATCATCAATATCTAAACCCGCTTTAATACCAGTTTTTAAATATTCCCAACCATCAGCCAAGGTATAGGCTAATTCAATATCTGCTGTAGCCCCAGCCTCTTGCATATGATAACCAGAAATACTAATTGAATTAAAACGAGGCATTTTCTGGCTGGTATATTCAAAAATATCAGCAATAATTTTCATACTCGGTTCTGGTGGATATATATAAGTATTTCTCACCATAAACTCTTTCAAAATATCATTTTGAATGGTACCACTTAATTGCTCAGCTTTTACTCCTTGCTCTTCTGCTGCAACAATATAAAAGGCCATAATCGGTAAAACAGCCCCATTCATAGTCATTGAAACCGACATTTGATCTAAGGGTATTTGTTGAAATAACACCTTCATGTCTTCAACTGAATCAATGGCTACTCCAGCTTTCCCAACATCACCCATCACCCTTTCATGGTCAGAATCATATCCTCTGTGGGTGGCCAAATCAAAAGCTACCGACAAACCTTTTTGACCCGCTGCTAAATTTCTTCTATAAAAAGCATTAGATTCTTCTGCAGTACTAAAACCTGCATATTGCCTGATAGTCCAAGGCTTTTGAGTAAACATAGAAGCATATGGACCTCTCAAAAATGGAGCAAGTCCAGCCGTATAATTAATATGTTTATAATTCTTAAAATCCTCTTCCTTATAATTTGCTTTAACAATAATCTGTTCGGGACTAGTCCAATGACTATCATCACTTTCCTTGCCCAAAAAATTTAGCTCAGCAAATTCTAAATTATTTAAATCACTCATTATTATTCAAATCTTTAAGCAAGCCTTCTAAAACTGAAATTATTTCGTCTTTTGCATTTAGCATTAAATTAACTGGTTCATTCTTTAATTGCTCTTTTAATTCATCGGTCTTTCCAGCTATTATGATATACTTTTTATCTAAAGCATTTTTACAATTTTTAATCATAGTCAAATAATCCTGATCTGATCCACAAAATGCCCAAATATCAGACTCAGAAAAATTCTTCTCTATAATCTCTTCATTTAATTGATTCATATGCCCTAAATCAATAAAGTCAAAACCTGCAATCCCAAACAAATTCCTTATAAAACCAGCACGGGCAATAGACATATTCAAATCACCCGATTGTATTAAGGCTATTTTATTTTTACCCTTGCGGGATAAAACCTGCTCCTTAAACAAACATTTATACTTCTCAAAATGCCAACTTAAAGGCACAAAATCATTAACTAATGGATTTGGAAAATCTTTATTATTTGGATAATTATTTACCCCAACCATCCACTTTTTACGAGTATTTAATTGGCTAAGTTCTAATTGAGCATTCTGCTCAATCCTTTGATTAAATCCTTGTAAAAATCCAGTGTCGGTCCAAATAATATCGTGGTTAACACTTTTAAATTGCTCCCAAACTTTTTGTGAAATTTTAAAAGTGATTATATCTAAAACCCATGTTCCAGCAACGGGATCGGCATTTTTATCTATATACGATTCGTACTTTAATAGAGTATTTATATTTAAAGCCCAGCGTAATGCTCCCGGGTCTTTTTTATTCCTCCAATAATCAAAACTACTTAAACTTACAGCATCTACAGAGCCTAATAATGAACTCATAGCCATTAAGGTAGATCTCAAAATATTATTATGTAAGTCAGTAGTGCTATAATATCGAACTGCTGATTCAGAAATTATTAATGAACTATCAGGCGCTGCTCCTTCTTTGTTTAAGAGGGCATTCCATAATTTTCTAAAACTTCTGATTTTTGCTATTTCTAAAAAATAATTGGCACTAACCCCAAGTCTAAAACTGATTTTTGAACCTATTGATTGAAGATCCTCCCCTTGATTTTTTAGTTCATTAAGCTTTTTATAACCCTTACTCAATAAATAAAATATCTCATCCTGAATAGAGATCCCTTGATTTTTTAAAATTAATGAATCAATAAACCCATCACCTTTTTTAAAAATCTTTATTTGCTCGTGTTGAGGTAAATTATTATTTAAATCAGAAACTAATAATACTATTTCAATAAATTCAGGTTTAACCTCATTTAATAAATCATCATAATTAATGCTGGATTTATTAGTGCAATCTAAAAGCAGAAATTCTGCCCCTAAATTTAAAGCAGTAAGAATATTCTGATTATCTAATTTCTCATCATGAATAATTAAACTATAAGCATTCAGCCTTTTTTTTCCCGCAAGGGAAGAGAAAAAAGTCGGGTTTTTAGCTTTTTCATTTAAATACTCTTGGTAATCGTAAATAGGCTCTATGGCTCCAAAAGAAGAATCAAGCCAATTTAGTTTTTCAAGGCTTTGACCTTTTAATTCCTTCTCTACCTGTTTCTTCCACTCCTCTTTGCCGGAGTCATTAAAATCAATTGCTTGAAAATTAACCATCAATCAAAAATCAGTTTAAATTCCTTCTTTAAAAAATCAATTGCTTTTTGAACAATTGCATCTTCTCGTTTAATCATTTCTTCGAGTACGGCTTTACTTAAATCATTACCCGAAGCATTTTTTTCTAATTTATTATAGCAGTTTACAATTAAAGAAATTTGTTCTTCTTTAACCACTTTTATAAGGTTCCAAGCTTGATGACTCACATATAATTGCTGAGCAACATTATGGTTAAACTCTTCATTAATAGTATCAATCAACTCTTGTTTAAAAGCCAATGCAGATACAAAGGGTTTGTTTAAACGAATTAATAAATTGGGTGGATTAATTCTTTCTAAGAATAAAGTTAAGCGCTCATATGCCTGCATTTTTGCAGGTAACATATTGGATTTGTTTTGGCTCTGAAACTCAAATAATCTTTTGTTATAATCATTCTCTAGCCAGTTTTTCATGATTAGGTAAATGGTAAAAAACACTACTAGTGCTGGTAATATGTACTTAATTACCTCTAAAATTTCTGATAATACAGTCATAAGTCATGAATTTAAATGCGAATTAAATATAAAATGAGTACAATTTACCTTTTAAATGCATTTGGTCTGATTTTAGTATGTAAATTTGCTAAAATTAGATGGATATTTTAATGAACCTAATTGATTCTAATCCGGTATTATTTAAAATCAGTAACAATGCCCTCAATGAAATCAAACGATTGATGGACAGCTTAAATATTAATCCTGACATGGGCCTTCGCCTAGGGACCAAAGGAGGCGGCTGTGCTGGGCATAGTTTTTTGATTGGTTTTGATCGCAAAAAAGATAACGATAAGGTTTACCTTATTAATGATATTCCGGTTTTTATTCAGCTAAATGCCATCATGTTCCTTGCGGGATTAGAGATTGATTTTGAAAAAGATGAATTTTCTCAAGGTTTTAGCTTCAACAATCCAAGCATTCCGTCGAACGCAAAATAAAATTGGTAGATAATTCTTTTATTTATCATCCTTTTGCTTTTGTTTCGAATTACTAAATGAACCTAGTTGAAAATATAAAAATAGCATTAGGAGCAGTAAAAAATAACTTATTGCGTACGGTGATTACATGCTTAATCATCTCTATTGGTATTACAGCTTTGGTTGGTATTTTAACCGCTATTGACGCCATAAAAGTATCTATTAATACCCAATTTTCTGATATGGGTGCCAATACCTTTAACATCAGAAACAGGGCTTTTAATGTTCAAATTGGAGGAAAAAGAAAAAAGAAAAATAATATTTATAAACCCATTAAATATGAAGAAGCGAAGGAGTTTAAAGAATTATTTAAATTCCCCGCCACTACAGCAATTTCTTTAAATGCTTCATTTGCCTCCATTGCCAAATTTGAAGGACAAAAAACAGATCAAAATATTGTATTAACTGGGGTTGATGATAATTATTTAGAAATCAGTGGTTATAAATTATCGAATGGAAGAAACTTTACCCCAGCTGATTTAGAAGGTTCGCCTTATATCTGCATAATAGGTGAAGACGTAAAATCCAGATTATTCAAAAAACAAAATGCCTTAAACCAATATATAAATGTTGGTGGAACCAAATACCGAGTAGTTGGAGTACTTGAGCCCAAAGGAACCTCATTAGGTTTTGGAGGTGATAAAATTATTTTTATACCCATTTCAACTGCTCAAAGCAAATATCAAAATTCCAATTCATCATTTAATATTATCGTTTCAGTAATTGATACTAAATTGATAGATGCCGGAATTTCGGAGGCAACGGGACTATTTCGTTCGCTTCGAAAACTAAGAGTGGGCGATGATTCTAATTTTGAAATTACTAAATCAGACTCAGTAGCCACTCAATTAATTAGTATGTTAAGTTTGTTAACCTTAGCAGCAACCATAATTGGCATTATTACTTTATTGGGCGCCGCCATTGGTTTAATGAATATTATGTTGGTTTCAGTAACTGAAAGAACTAAAGAAATAGGAACCCGCAAATCATTAGGGGCTACTCAAAAACAAATTCGTATACAATTTTTAACTGAAGCTATTGTGATTTGCCAAATTGGCGGCGCCGGCGGAATAATCTTAGGTATCTTAGTAGGAAATTTGGTAAGTGCTATGGTAGGCGCAGGATTTATCATCCCTTGGGCTTGGATTACCCTAGGTGTAATTATTTGTATGATAGTAGGTTTAGCTGCAGGTTATATTCCAGCCCAAAAGGCAGCAAAATTAGACCCTATCGAAGCTTTAAGATTTGAATAAATCTTAAAACAATAATTCTAACCCAAATTTATCTTTCAACTCCAAAATAGCTGGATTCGTTTTCACCATATCCTCAAATTTCTCTTTGGCTGAATATAAACCGGGACCTTGATCCACTTCTTCAGCATGAGAAATATCCACAACCAGCTCATAATTTTTGGTTTGCTCAATAAAGAAACGATTCATAGCCGTTCTTTCCTCTTCAAGAGCAATTACATTTTGTTTACCCGTGATATGTAAAGTTACCTTATTTTCATCACGACTAACCTTGGCAAGTTTTATGGCAGAGGCTAAACTCTTTTTTTGCCGGGCCTCAAGGTATTTACTGTAATTGGATAGAGCAGTTTCAAAATCTACCGCTGTTGCTCCAGCTTTAAAATCATTAATATCCTCATCTTCAATTGTAGATACTTTAGACTTTTCTATTCCTAAGTTTATTCCGCTTAAAGAAATTCCTGGAATACTGATTGGATTGGTATTCGAGGGTTTAGTAATCACAGGAACAGAGTTTACCCCAGATTTAGGGTTATCTATCCTAGAACTATTCGGTTTATTAATGCTAGAAACAGGGTTAATTGGTTTTTCTGGAGTCGTTACTATTGGTTTTTCTCCCGCAAGGGTATTATTTGCGGGTGGCGACTCCATAACTACTTTTTTCTTTCTGGTCCCTCCCCCGGACTTAATATTTGCTTAAGGTTGGCCAATTTTAACAAGCATAATTCAATATGTAATCTGGGGTTTCTGCTGCTTTTGTACGATTGATCAAACTGATTGCAGATATTAAGAGCATTTAAGAAATAACCAGCGCTTTCTTGTTTAGAAAATTCTTGGTAGCGTTTTTTTACATTTTCTGCCATTTCTAGCAGAGTACTGGTTTTAGGATCTTTTGAAACCAATAAATTTCTAAAATGATCAGACAAACCACCTAAAAATAAATGAGGATCAAATCCTTTTTTTAACACCTCGTCTAATAATAATAAAAGAGACGAATTATCATTAGAGGCAATAAATTCAGAACTTCGGAAATAATAATCGGTATCTAAAATATTTAAATTTTCAACTACACTTTTATAGGTCAGCTGATTACCCCCAGATGTAACCATTTGATCGTAAATAGATAAGGCATCTCTAAGTCCACCATCGGCCTTTTCAGCAATAACATGAAGGGCATCCTCCTCGGCATTAACTTCTTCTTTAACCGAGATTGAAGCTAAATGATCAACGATATCTTGAACTTTAATTCTATTAAATGAAAAAACCTGACAGCGTGATAAAATGGTAGGTAAAATTTTATGACGTTCAGTGGTAGCTAAAATAAATATGGCATAACTTGGTGGTTCTTCTAATGTTTTAAGAAAAGCATTAAAAGCGGCACTAGAGAGCATATGAACCTCATCAATGATGTAGATTTTATATTTAGCTCCTTGTGGTGCATATCGAACCTGATCAACTAAAGCTCTGATATCTTCAACTGAGTTATTAGAAGCGGCATCGAGTTCATAAATATTAAAATTCCCGTTATTATTAAAAGAAGTACAGGATTGACAGGTATTACATGGCTCTATGGTTTCAGACAAATTTTGGCAGTTAATAGTTTTTGCCAAAATTCGTGCGCAGGTAGTTTTACCAACACCCCTTGGACCACAAAATAAAAAAGCTTGCGCTAAATGATTATTTTTGATGGCATTTTTAAGCGTATTTGTAATATGCGCTTGACCAACAACGGTATCAAATGTTGCGGGCCTGTATTTTCTAGCTGAAACGATGAAATTATCCATTCTTCCTCTTCCCTTTTTACTAAGGTACAAAAAAACAAGGAAAAAGCGGATAACAAAAATTGATTTTTAATTTTTTTTCACTACTTTTGCAAACCTTTTTAAAACAAGAACAGAGACATGAGTTTAAAAAATTATGAATCTGTAATCATTTTTACACCCGTACTTTCTGAAGATATGCTAAAAGATGCTATCGGAAAATTCAGAGAGTTGATTACAGAGCAAGGTGGAAAGATTATCCACGAAGAGAATTGGGGATTAACCAAATTGGCTTATCCTATTCAAAAAAAGACTACCGGTTTTTATCACATTTTTGAATTTCAGGCAGATCCAGAATTCATCAAAACTTTAGAAATCAATTACAAACGTGATGAGAGAATCATGCGTTTCTTAACATTAGCTTTAGATAAACACGGAGTAATTTACAATCAACGTAAGAGAAACGGAGAATTTAATCAGAAGAAGGAGGTAGCATCATGAGTAAGCCAGGCGGATCAGGTAATTTCGTATTTAATACACAACCTGAAGTACAACGTAAAAAATATTGCCGTTTCAAAAAGAATGGTATTAAATATATCGACTATAAAGATGCTAACTTCTTAATGAAGTTTTTAAATGAACAAGGTAAATTATTACCAAGAAGAATTACCGGAACTTCATTAAAGTATCAGCGTAAAGTTGCGCAAGCTGTTAAGCGTGCTCGTCACCTTGCTATTTTACCATTTGTTGGAGATCAGTTAAAATAATTAGGAGGGCGAAGAAATGAAGATTATTTTAAAACAAGACGTAAAAAACTTAGGTTTTAAGGATGATATGGTAATCGTTAAAAACGGTTATGCAAATAATTTCTTAATCCCTAGAGGTATGGCTGTTGTTGCCAATAGTTCTAATATTAAAGTTTTAAATGAAAATTTAAAACAAGCTAAATTTAAGCAAGAGAAAATCCGTAAAGATGCTGATGAATTAGCCGGTAAAATCAATGGTGTTAGTATCACTATTGGTACTAAAGCTGGTGCTAATGGCAAAATTTTCGGATCTATTACTCCGCTTCAGGTAGCTCAAGCATTAAAAACTTTAGGTTTCGAAGTAGATCGTAGAAGAATCGTTTTTGATTCTGATATCAAAAACTTAGGTTCATACGGAGCTACTATTAACTTACACCGCGAGGTTTCAGTTAAAATTACTATCGAAGTAGTTTCTGAATAATTTTAATAAACCCCAATATTCAAAATCCCGGCCTAGGTCGGGATTTTTTTTTATCCAAATTTTTTCAATTAAACTAAGTGAATAAAAAGATTTTCGCGTATTTTGCGCAAAATTTCAGATACCGAAAATGAGCGTACTTGTAAATAAAGATTCAAAGGTGATTGTTCAAGGATTCACCGGAAGCGAAGGTTCTTTCCACGCTTCTCAAATGATTGAATACGGAACCAATGTTGTTGGTGGTGTTACCCCAGGTAAAGGTGGAAGCAGTCATTTAGACCGTCCGGTATTTAATACCGTACAAGAAGCTGTTAAAAACACTGGAGCTAACGTTTCCATTATTTTTGTTCCGCCAGCATTTGCAGCCGATGCTATTATGGAAGCTGCTGATGCAGGAATTAAAGTAATCGTTTGTATTACAGAGGGTATTCCGACTAAAGATATGATAGTGGTTAAAAACTATCTAAAAGATAAAGATTGCCGTTTAATCGGTCCAAATTGCCCAGGTGTTATGACCCCAGGTGAAGCTAAAGTTGGTATTATGCCAGGTTTTATCTTCAAAAAAGGAAATATTGGTATTGTTTCTAAATCAGGAACCCTTACCTACGAAGCCGTTGATCAATTATCTAAAGTTGGTTTAGGCCAAACTACTGCTATCGGTATCGGTGGTGACCCAATTATCGGGACTACTACCAAAGAAGCTGTAGAAATGTTAATGAATGATCCTGAAACTGAAGGTATCGTTATGATTGGCGAAATTGGCGGTGGAATGGAAGCTGAAGCTGCTCGTTGGATTAAAGAAAATGGTACTAAACCGGTTGTAGGTTTTATTGCCGGACAAACTGCCCCTCCAGGTAGAAGAATGGGTCATGCTGGTGCTATTGTTGGTGGTGCTGAAGATACCGCTGCCGCTAAAATGCAAATTATGAGAGAATGTGGTATCCATGTGGTAGAATCTCCTGCCGATCTTGGAACTACTATGGCCGCTATTTTAAATGGTAGCAAAGCAAACGCTTAAGGTCATTACTAATATTAAAAAAAAGCCGCTACAATTAAATTGCAGCGGCTTTTTTATTACAACTATTTGAATCTTGTTTATTCGATTTCTGCTTTTATCCTGCCTCCCCCACTCATAGCCATTTCTCTAATACGAGCTTCAATCTCTTCATACAATTCCGGATTATCTTTTAAAACCCCTTTTACAGCATCTCTACCTTGACCTAGTTTAGTTTCATTATACGAAAACCAAGAACCACTCTTCTTAATTATTTCATAATCCACCCCTAAATCGATAACCTCACCCATTCTAGAAATACCTTCGCCGTATAAAATATCAAACTCAACCACTCTAAATGGAGGAGCTACTTTATTTTTCACAACCTTCACCTTGGTTCTATTTCCCACAATTTCAACCCCATCTTTTATCTGACCAATTCTACGAATATCAATACGAATTGAAGCATAAAATTTTAAGGCATTACCACCAGTTGTAGTTTCTGGATTACCAAACATAACCCCAATTTTCTCACGTAATTGGTTAATGAAAATACAAATACACTTGGTTTTATTAATGGTTCCAGTAAGTTTTCTTAATGCTTGTGACATTAATCGTGCTTGTAAGCCCATTTTGCTGTCACCCATCTCGCCTTCTATCTCAGCTTTTGGAACTAAGGCTGCTACCGAGTCAATTACAATCACATCAATAGCTCCTGAACGGATTAAATTATCCGCAATTTCTAAAGCTTGTTCCCCGTCATCCGGTTGAGAAATTAATAATGAAGAGGTATCAATACCTAATTTCTCAGCATAATATTTATCAAATGCATGCTCAGCATCAATAAACGCAGCTAAACCACCTTTTTTTTGAGCCTCAGCAATACAGTGCATTGCTAAAGTAGTTTTACCTGATGATTCCGGTCCGTATACTTCAATAATTCTACCTGTAGGAAATCCTCCAACCCCTAATGCAATATCAAGTCCTAAAGAACCTGTAGAAATGGCCTCCATAGGTTCTACCCTATCGTCATCCATTTTCATTACAATCCCTTTTCCATAAGCTTTTTCTAACTTATCAATAGTGAGTTGTAATGCTTTTAATTTTTCTTTATTATCACTCATAATCTTGTATTTTTTCAATTTTAATCAATCAAAAGTAAGAAAAGCTTTTCCTAATTTTACGGCTATGTGTAAAAGTTGCACTTATTTGCATAAAACCAGCATTATCCCAAATTCAATTTTTGTTAATATTTTTGAAGCATGACGGGAGATTTCCTTTTTTTCAGTCGGCAAATTAATGCCGAAAGTATTTTTCTGCAAGAAGATGAATCGAAACATTGTATTTCTGTTTTAAGAAGAAAAAATGGAGACATAATTAAAGTTGCTGATGGCTTAGGGCATATTTATGAGGCTCAAATTATTAACGATCATCCTAAAAAATGTGAGGCGAAAATAATTTCTACTCAATATTTTGAAGCTACTCAGCCCAAAATTCACCTAGCAATTGCGCCTACTAAAAGCATGGATAGAATTGAATGGGTAATTGAAAAATTAACTGAAATCGGAGTCAACGAATTTAGTTTTATCATTTGTGATCGCTCCGAAAGAAGGGAACTAAAAATGGAGAGGGTTGAAAAAATTGTGCTTTCTGCTTTTAAACAATCTAAACGATTTTGGATTCCGAAAATAAATCCCCCTCAAAAACTAAAAGATTTTGCAAAGAATTTACCTAGTGGCCAAAAATTTGTTGGATATTGCGAGACCGGAAATGAAGAGTTTATTACTAAATTAATAGATCCGACAGAAAATTTATTAGTTTTAATAGGCCCTGAAGGCGACTTTTCTGAAAATGAAATTAAACTTTTATCAGAAAATGGAGTTATTCCCGTTAGTTTAGGTAAAACTCGTTTAAGAACTGAAACAGCCGCATTGGTGGCAGGAACTTTATTTTTAATTTTGAACAATGATTAAAAGATTTGGCCTAATAGTTTTTTGCATAACCTTATTCAGTAGTTTTAATTCAGCTCCTGCTTTTAAAATTGCACGCTTAAAATACAATGGAGGTGGTGATTGGTATGCAAATAAATCTTCATTACCCAATCTAATTGAGTTTTGTAACAAAAATTTAAAAACTAATATTGACTTAGAGGAAGCTGTGGTCGAACCATCTAGTCCAGCAATGTATAATTACCCATTCATTCATATGACTGGCCATGGCAACTTTATTTTAAACGCATTGGAGGCCGAAAATTTGCGTAATTATTTAATGGGTGGTGGATTTCTTCATATCGATGATAATTACGGCTTAGATCCTTTTGTTAGGCCCCAACTGAAAAAGGTTTTTCCTGAATATGAATTAATTGAACTTAATGCCAGTCATCCTATTTTTCATCAAACTTATGATTTCCCAAAGGGCTTACCTAAAATTCATGAGCATGACGGCAAACCCTCACAAGCTTTTGGAATTTCACATAAAGGGAGATTAGTGGTTTTATATACTTATGAATGTGATTTAGGAAACGGTTGGGAAGATCCTGGTGTTCATAACGACTCAGAAGAAACTCGATTAAAAGCTCTTAAAATGGGTGCTAATATTATTGAATACGTCTTTTCTAATTAAAATGAAATTATATACGATTGATACAGGTTTATTTAAATTAGATGGTGGTGCCATGTTTGGTGTAGTACCTAAAACTATATGGAATAAACTAAACCCTGCCGATGAAAATAATATGTGTTCATGGGCCATGCGCTGTTTACTCGTTGAATCTGGTAATCGCCTAATCCTAATTGATAATGGAATAGGGAATAAACAAGATGATAAATTTTTCGGATATTATTATTTACACGGTAATGATAGTCTCGATAAGTCTCTAAATAAACATGGATTTTCCAGATTGGATATTACTGATGTCTTTTTAACTCATTTACATTTTGATCATTGCGGAGGAAGTGTGATTTGGAATAAGGATAAAACGGGTTTTGAACTGGCTTTTCCAAATGCCCATTATTGGACCCACCCTAAACATTGGGAACACGCACTTAACTCCAACCCCAGAGAAAAAGCTTCTTTTTTAAAAGATAATATTATTCCTATTCAAGAAAGTGGAAATTTAAAGTTTGTCAATGATAATGAAGCTATAATGGATGGTTTCGAATTCATCAGTGTTTATGGACATACAGAAGCTATGATGTTACCTTTAATTCATCATAATAATGGAAGCCTCTTGTATATGGCTGATTTAATGCCTTCTGTTCACCATATCCCGGCTAATTATGTAATGGGTTATGATATTAGACCCTTACAAACAATGCAAGAAAGAGAAGCAATTTCTAAATTAGCCTTAGAAAATAATTATACGCTCTTTTTTGAACATGATCCAATTCATGAATGCGCCAAACTAATCAAAACAGATAAAGGTTATAAGGCCGATTCAATTTTTAAACTTCAAGAAATTATTTAATGAAAAAATTATTAATCTTAACTCTAATATTTTGTACTTCTTTTGTTTATTCTTTTGCTCAAAAAATATTAGTAATCGAACCGTCTCCAGAGGCAATATTTTTAAGTCCCCTTTCTAAAAAAATTGCTCGCAGAGCTTCTGTTTCAGAAGATTCTTTAAAAGTTTACATGATAAAAAAATTTAAGGAGGGTCTTGACCAATCATTTACTTTTGGTGGATTTGAAATTGATTTTATTAAAAATTATGGAATGGAGGTATCTTCCAATCTTAAACCTAACAAAATAAAAAGTTTTTCTCTTGACTCTTCACGAAATCAAGAATTAAAAAAACAAACTCATTATCAATCTAATTATATTGAAATAAATAAAAGTTTAGTTGAGTCTTTAGTTCAAAAAGAAAATTATCAATACATCTTAGTAATTAATAGAATAAAATTAAATCAACCCTTGATTAAAAAAATAATTGCTAAAAGAACTCATGGTTTAAGAATTGATTTTAGTTTTTTTAAATCAAATCTTCAAACCATTGAAACTGCCTATATAATCGAGTATTACAGAGATAATAAAAATGTGATTTTCAACTCTTTCCTTAAGAATTTTAAAAATGAAGGGGTATCCCTAGGAGAAAGATGTGTAAATCTCGCAAGAAAAATTAAAAAATGAAAAATGGGTTAATCTAATTTAACCCATTTTTTAATAGCAAATCCTTCTTCGCTTTGTATTTTCAAGAAATAAATTCCAGCATTTAAATTCATGGTATTTATCCCCGCAAGGGAATAATAATTATTAATGTTTAATACAGATTTACCATTAATATCCAAAATTTCTATTTGTTTAATCTCTAATTCTGATTCTATATAAATCAAGTCTCTTCCTGGGTTTGGATAAATTTTAAACAAATTATTATTAACTATTTTCGAATTGGTTAATAATTGAGTTTTACCATTTTGAATTTCAACATTACTTGAATTTGGATCTAACCAAGGTTTTAATTGTATCCAATCGGAAGTCCCCATAGAATCCCAGCTTAAAGAAAATTTCCCATAAAAATCTTCATCATTTGGACGAGAACAACTTGCAAAACCACCTGTTAAAACCCCAACCAAATTGCCATCTTGATTAAATAATGCAGAACCAGAGGAACCTCTTTCAGTAACTCCATGCCCATTTGCGGTTTCTTTCCAATAAACAATCCAATGAGAATTTTCACGGTTAGAATATTTCCCAGAAGTAGCGGGAGCTATAAGGGTACTAACTTTTTTAACATCACCACTTGGATGATGTAAACAAACCCCAGATTGCGGAGCAATATTTCGGCGATCCCAACCAGCAAAATAAGCATTAAAATCAGCAGGCACTGGATTTAATAATTCCAACAATAAAAAATCAGAACCATTATCACCGCCATTATCATAAGAACCTGCTCTGACCCAAGAACCTGTTACAAAATCATTATCAAAAGCCGAGTCTGAAGTCCCATTAAAAATACAAGTTGGAGTTTCATAATTAAACATAAAAACCCATCGTGTAAAACTCATTGAATCAGCCAAAACATTAGAGGTAACTTCCCCACAATGAAAAGCAGTTAAAATATAAGGTTTTTCATCCTGCAAAGCATTATTTATTAAAGTCCCGCTGCAATCACCTATAATCCCATTTCGGTTGGAATAAATATGAACTATAGACCTTTGCTGATTTCTAAAATTATTATTTTCATCACAATTTACATTGACTTCACAAGGCCCAGAAGCCCCTAAATTACCTGCTTTTAATGTGCCCTCATTTTCGGTATTTTCAAAAAAATATCCGATTTCTTCAATACTTAATTTACTATTGCTCAAATTCCCTTGCGGGGATAAAAACAAAATACTGATTTCGTCGCCCATTAATGGCGGGGTTTGCATTTGATTTTGATTGTATAAATTTTTTAAATTAAAGGGTCCAAATACTTTCTGAAAATTCTTGTTAAAAATTAAAAATTGTTCGTTTTCACCAATGTGTATTTGATTAAAAAAAACAGAAAGTGCTTTTGCGCCTTTAGATTTTAAAGTTATCTGAGAAAAAAACAGTCCCGAACTGAAATGGTAATTCCAATTATTTTGAAGTTCATTTTTATAAGGAATGTATTTTCCAATGGCTGGCGCTAAGCCTTCGGAAGCATTAAAATCAATTATGGATTTAATTTCTCCCTGACTCGGAGCATTTATTTCTGCTTTGATTCCCAAACCAGATTCAAATGCAAATGATGCAATTTGTTTAAAGTTCTGAGCTTTTAAAATCCCGAAACTGAAAATTATGATGAATAAATAAAAAAATCTCATTAAGGCAAATATTGGTCTAATAAATATAACATGGCTGCAATACTTGCACTCCCAAGTTCTAATTCTCTTCTATTGACGCTCTCAAATAGGTCAGTGGTTGCATGGTGGTGATCAAAATATCTTTGAGACTCTGGCAAAAAGCCCATTAATAATATATTGGGCTCATTAGCTTTAAGCGGATTAATATCTGCTCCGGTGCCACCCTCATTAAAATCATGTAAGCCATAGTATTCTAATATATTCCTCCACGATTTAACTAAATTCATTGATTCTAAAGGCCCGTCTAAACTAAATCCTCTTGGTGCAAAACCACCACGGTCTGATTCAATGGCTGCCTTATGTTTGATATTATTATTTTTACTAGAATCAGCATAAGCAGTTGCTCCTCTTAAACCATTTTCCTCATTCATAAATAATACCACTTTCAATGAATTATTAGGTCTATAACCCAATCTATTTAATAAACTAATAGCTTCTATTGAATGTACACAACCAGCACCATCATCATGAGCGCCTTCTCCAACATCCCATGAATCTAAGTGACCACCGGTTAATAAATAAGAATTTTTATTCTTTCCCCAAATTTCGCCTATTACATTATATGAAAGTTCATCAGGGTAAACCTTGCAGCTCATTTTCAATTGGGCATATATTTTTGTAGTACTAAGCCATTTTTCTAAATTGTCAGCATCTTCAAATGATATAGCAGCACCTGGTATTAATTTCTCTTTGTTCTTATAAATTAAGGTTCCGGTATGTGGGTGAGTATCGTTTTTATGAGTCATTGAGCGCACTAAAACCGCCTTTGCTCCGAGTTCAGCTGCTTCGGCTGCACCCCAAACTCTTTGATCAACGCAAGAACCATATGATTTAAAAGTATTAATATTTCGAGGCTCCATTTCACGGTTAAACAAAACTATTTTCCCTTCTACCTTTTCTTTACCCAATTTTTTTAGTTCATCTAAACTATAAACTATAATTATTTCCCCTTCCAAAATCCCTTTAGTTCCGATACTACCGCCTAAGGCCAAACAATTTATACTTTGCCACTTTCCTTCTACCTTAATTTTTAATTGTTCTTTTTCACCTCTTTCCCATTTAGGAACATAACAAGGTTGAAGATAAACGGTATCAAAGCCCTCTTTTTTCATTATTTCTTGCATCAGAAAAACGGCTTTTTCAGCATTCTTACTTCCACTTAATCGATGGCCTACTTTTTTGCATAATTCTCTCAAATTAGCATAGGATCTTCCATTGCTCAAGGCTTCATCAAAAATGGATTTGATAAATAGTGAATCGGCGTCAATTTTATTCCCAGCAAATAAAGTGAGGCTATTGAAAAACAAAAGGATAGATAAAAAGCTTATTAATTTTAACATTTTTTAATCTTTTCTAAAGATTCAAATTTATAATATTGAATGTTCAAACAGAAATAAATGATTTTTTATCAATATTTTTTGTTTTGGCCATATTTTTGAGTTTTCATGCAATAAAATACAAACTAATGCAAAATAGAATAGTTAAAAAGCTATTATTAATAACACCCATAGTAATATCCGTTATTGGTTTTAAACTTTTTGCTCAAAGCGAACAAAAAGAACCTATTGAATTAAAACCCTTACCTGAGCATACTGAAATTTCTCAATTCGTTTCTACCGTTTTAGAAAGAAATCATTATCAACCTATAAAATTAAATGATGAAACGGGTAAAAAAATTGCCTTAAAAATAATCGATGATTTTGATCCGGGTAAATTTTATTTCATACAATCAGATGTTGATGGATTATTAGCCCAATCAAATGAAATTGACAATTATTTCTCCGAAGGAAATTTTTCTTCTTTATTTAATTTTTATAACCTTTTCTCTCAGCGTATCTTAGAACGAGTAAAATACTCTTATACTTTATTGAGCGATAGCTTTGATTATTCGGCCAAAGACTCTTTTTTAATTAAACGTGAAGAAACGGGTTTTGCAAAAAGTGTTGAAGAATTAAATCAAATTTGGTACAAGAAAATTAAGTATGAAGCTCTAAGTCTTCAGGCTGGAGGAAAGGATTGGAAGAATACTTCTGATATTTTAAAAACCAGATATCAAAGATGGGAAACCCAACTAAGTAAATCTAAGCCATGGGATGCATTTAGCTTAATTATGGGCGGTTTAACAGGAATAACCGATCCTCATACTGAATACTATTCACCGCGCGAATCTGACGACTTTAATATTCAAATGAGTTTGAGTTTAGAAGGTATTGGTGCTACCTTACAAACCGATGGAGAATATACCAAAGTTAGAGATATTGTAAAAGGTGGTCCAGCTGATAAATCAAAACAAATAAAAATTGGAGATCGAATTACTGCTGTTGGTCAAGGTAAAGACAGTGCTTTAGTTGATGTAGTAGGTTGGAGAATTGATGAAGTGGTATCCTTAATTAGAGGTCCAAAAGGAACTTTCGTAAAACTTCAAATACTTAGAGATGGTGCAGCTCCTAGCTCTGCTCAGGAAATTATTATCATCAAACGCGATAAAATTAAATTAGAAGATCAAGCCGCCAAGGGTGAAATAAGAAAAATTAAAATCGGTAAAAAAGAAGAAAAAATAGGTGTTATTACATTACCTACTTTTTACATGGATTTTGAAGGCTTCAGAAAAAAAGATCCAGATTATAAATCAACCACCCGTGATGTTCAGAAAATAATTGAAGGATTTAAAAAAGATAAAGTTAAAGGAATAGTATTAGACCTAAGAAATAACGGTGGTGGTTCTTTAATAGAAGCTATTAATTTAACTGGATTATTTATTGATAATGGCCCGGTAGTTCAGGTTAAAAATCTAGATCAAAGTATTGATGTAGAATCGGATGTAAATTCAGGTAAAGTTTGGGATGGTCCATTAGCGGTTTTGGTAAACCGTGGCAGTGCATCAGCATCAGAAATTTTTGCGGCAGCCATTCAAGATTATAATAGAGGTATTATCATGGGTGAAAAAACCTTTGGTAAAGGTACCGTTCAAAACTTAATCTCCTTAGATGATTATATCAGTTCTAAAAACAAATCAGGGGAACTGAAAATTACGGTAGCTAAATTTTATAGAATTAATGGAAGCTCTACTCAATTGAAAGGTGTTATGCCAGATATTTTATTCCCAGGCTTTTATTCAAGCAAAGAATTTGGAGAAGAAGAAAATGAGTATGCATTGGCTTGGGATCAAATTCGCTCCGCTCCTTTTATGGATGACGGAACTGTAACTAAGGTAAAAGAACAATTAATAAGTTCGTCTAAACCTCGCGTAGAATCTAATATTTTATATAAAAATTTGGTTGAAGATATTGCTGCCGTAAATGAAATAAGAAACAAAAAATACGTTACCTTAAATCTAGAACAATTTAAGAAAGAATCTGCCGATGCTGAGGCTGTAAAAAAGGCTAGAGAAGAAGAACAGAAAGCCTTAGACGGAGAAGATGAATCTAAAAAAGATGAAAAAACTAAAGATTTAGTTTTAATGGAATCTTTAAATGTTTTAGCTGATTGGATTAAAAGCATAAAATAAATTGGAACACTCCATTCAAATACGTTTCATAGAAAAGGAGGAATTATTAGCAAATGCTGATATTTTCCTCCTTTTGAACCCTAAACTTAGCTTAGAAACCATAAAACAAAGAATTGAATCTTTATACTCTGAACCAGGCAATTATAATGCTGTAGGTGTTTTTCTAAATGAAAATCTAATTGGCGTTACAGGTATTTGGATATTGCATAAAATTTATGTGGGTAAACATATAGAAATGGACAATGTCGTAATTAAGGAAGATTATCGTTCATTAGGTATTGGTAAATATTTAGAAGAGTTTACAGAAAATTTTGCCCGTGAAATTAATTGTGAAGCCATTGAATTAAATGCTTATGTAAATAATGCTAAAGGCCACAAGTTCTGGTTTAGTAGAGGATATCAAATATTAGGATTCCATTTTCAAAAGAAACTAAAATAAAAAAACCCGCCAACTGACGGGTTTTAAGGGTGAATGAGGGGACTCGAACCCCCGACCTCCAGAGCCACAATCTGGCGCTCTAACCTACTGAGCTACAACCACCGTTTGAGGAGTGCAAAAATAGCAAAATCAAATATCTTTTCAAAAATTAATTACAAAATAAATTATTTGAAATAAAACACTCAAATACAGTATTTTACCAAAGGCTCTTGCTAAAATAGAGCTTTATACATTCCATTTCTTTACAATCAATTGTTAAATTTGTTAATATAAATGAGCATATTAATTGCTGTAATATTCAGATATGGATTCTAAAGAAATAGAACTCGAAGTTGAAGGAATGACCTGTACCAACTGCGCTTTAGCTGTTGAAAAATTACTTCAAAAAAACAGTTGCGAAAATATTAAAGTAAATTTTGCTACTAATGAAGTAAAATTTTCTAACCCCAATAAAGATGTTAATGAAATAATTTCAGGTATTGAATCACTTGGATATAAGGTTATCAAAGACGCTGATAAAAACCAAAAGAAGAAATTTAACTATAATTCATTATCATTTAAATTAATTATTTCTTCTATTTTCACATTACCTCTATTATTACATATGATAATGGATTGGCATGTATTACATAATCCCTTATTTCAATTAATAATTTGTAGTCCGGTTTTTTACATAGGTTTACAACATTTTGGTAAAAGCGCATTCAAATCATTAGGAACTGGAGCCCCAAACATGGATGTTCTTATTTTTTTAGGAAGTACGGCAGCTTATCTATATAGTTTAATCGGAATTTTTGCATACCCTGAAAATGCCCATGATTATTTATTTTTCGAAACTTGTGCTACCATTATTACCTTGGTTTTATTAGGGAATTTTATTGAAGAACGCTCAGTTAAACAAACTACCAAAGCCTTAAAAGATTTAATCGCATTAAAACCCACTAAAATTAAAAAAATAATTTCTCTTAAACCTATTGATTTTATTGAGGTTCCAGAAGATGAAATAAAAATTGGTGATCAAATTTGGTTAAACTCAGGTGATCGAATCGCAATTGACGGTATTATTGAAGAAGGTGAGCTCGAATTGGATGAAAGTGCCATCAGTGGGGAAAGTTTACCTGTTTTTAAAAATAAAAATCAAACCGTAATTAGCGGATCATTGGTTAAAAACGGCAGAGCTATTATTAAGGCTCAAAAAGTGGGTAAAGAAACTACCCTTGCGGGGATAATTAATCTAGTTAAAGATGCTCAAAGCAAAAAACCCTCTATTCAAAAATTAGGTGATAAAGTAAGTGCTATTTTTGTTCCCGTTGTGGTTCTAATTTCTATTTTAACTTTTTCAATAAATTATTTTATGGGAGTTGAACTAGGACAATCTATCATGAGATCAATTGCGGTTTTAGTTATTTCTTGTCCTTGTGCCATGGGATTAGCTACTCCAACAGCCATCATGGTAGGTTTAGGAAAAGCCGCTAAAAATGGTATTTTGATAAAAGGTGCTGATACCACTGAGGCTTTAGCAAATATCAATACCATCGTTTTTGATAAAACAGGAACTTTAACTGACGGAAAATTTATTATTTCCGATTTTGAGACCTACCTTTTTGAAGATTTTGTTGCTAAAAACTTAATCTATCATTTAGAAAAATTCTCTAACCATCCCATTGCATTAACAATAACCAATAAATATAAAGATTGGTATTCTATGCCTTTAAGTTTTGAATTTGTTAATGAGATAAAAGGTAAAGGTCTTTCAGCTCGTGATCACGGAAGTAATGAATATTTTTTGGGTAAGTCCAATTATTTTGATGAAAACCTCATCCCGCAAGGAGATAAAAAAGATATTTATTTAAGTTATAATAACAGAATAATAGCTGGTTTCAATATTGAAGATTCCATTAAAGAAGGAGCTGCTGAATTAATCCAATATTTAAAAAATGAAAATATTAAGGTAATTTTATTAAGTGGTGATGAAGAGAAAAAATGTGCTGCTTTAGCCAAAAAATTATCTATAAACGAATATTATTCAGAACAATTACCTGAACAAAAATTAGAAAAGATTAAAAACTGGTCCCATCAAAATTCTGTTGCGATGGTGGGTGATGGAATTAATGATGCTCCAGCTTTAAGTTTGGCAAAGGTTGGAATTTCATTAGGTGATGCTACTTCAATTGCAAAAGAAAGTGCTCAAATTATATTACCCGGAAATGATTTAAGAATATTAAAATCGGGTATTCAATTAGGAAAAAGGACTTATAAAACCATTAAACAAAATTTATTTTGGGCATTATTTTATAATGTAATTGCTATACCCCTTGCGGGATTAGGCTTTTTAAGTCCGGCTTTAAGCGCATTTTCAATGGCATTTTCAGATGTAATTGTAATTGGAAATTCATTACGCTTAAACTTGTTTAAAATAAAAAAAGCGGCCTAGGCCGCTTTTCTAAAATAATTTATTTAATTACTTATTTTAATAAAATCACACAGTACTTACCGTTTTTCCAAAATTGATCAGGAGCAGTAATTACTAATTCTTCAGCTTTTTTATCTCCTCTAATTTCATAAGAACCATTGGTATGATTTGTTACTAATTCCGCTTTCTTAGCTCCTAATTTAATGCTAGTGGTTTGAGTAATATCTATTTTAGTGAAAGCATCGGTATTAAAATCATCTTTCAAAACTTTATTTTTACCTATCCCAATAAACCCGCCTTCTTTGGTCAATACGCCTTTATCTCTAAGTTCTGTGTAGGTACCAACAATATAATAAGCCGAATTCATTTCAGCAGTTTGACGCTCAATAATTTCGGTTTTTTCTTTATTGGCAGTTTTTAGCTCATCAGTAGTTTTAGTTAATAGTTCAATTTCTAAATTCAAATAAGCCACTTGATCCTTTAACTTAGTTATTTCTTCATCTTTGGCAATTAGCTGCTGCTCCAAGTTTTTAATCATTTTTTCTAATGAAGCCATTTTTTTGCCAGAACCGCTAAGTTTACGATTTAGTTCATTAATTTTAGATTTGTTCTTTTCCAAAAGTTCATTAATCATTTTAATATCCTCTTGGATTTGATCTTTACTGCTTTGATTTAATTCAGTTTTACCTTGAGTTGCCTCAGAAATAATATTTTCCTTTTCTTTAATGGCCATAAGGTTTTCTTGGATTTCGTTGTAACCTTTTAATAACTCATCAACTTCACCAGTTTTGGTAGAAGCTAAGCCCATTAAACTGTCACGTTCAGAAAGAATTTTTTGATGTTCCTCTTCTGAAATACCCGAACAGCTGAATAATACAACTGCGCTAAAAATTAAAATTCCTATTTTTTTCATAACCTTGTTGTTTGTTAAAATTTTACTTGAAAATTTAATGCCAAAAATAAAAAATACCTAAGAGCGATTTAAAATTCGAATATAAAGGCTAAAATAATTAAAATTGCATAGTGAAGAAGATCCGTAAAATATTATTTCTTCCAGCTTGGTACCCTTGGCCAGCTGATGAATTGTCCGGATTATTTGTAAAGTTTCACGCTTTAGCCTTATTAAAACATTATCAAATTGCAGTAATTCAAGTAATTGCATTAGAAAAAAATCAAAGTTTATTACCCCATTCTATGAGCAATGAGGATGGTATTTTCACCATTAGACGCTATTTTCACAAGCCCGCATCCAAAATTTTATTTCCCTTTTATGCCTTAAATTTTTTAATCCATCATTTATTGGCTTACCAAACTCTTATAATTAATTGGGGGAAACCAGATATTTCTCATATTCATGTTTTAACACGCGAAGGAATTTTAGCTTTTATTCTTAAAAAAATTTATGCTATCCCCTACTTTATAACAGAACATTGGAGTAGGTATTTACCAAAAAATAAAGATAGTTATAAGGGGTTTTTTAAGAAATCCTTAACTAAAATCATTTGCAAAAACGCTTCTGGAATAAGCGCTGTTTCTGAAGAATTAAAACAAGCTATGATTAAGCATAATTTAGGAATAGATAATTTTAAGGTAATTTCTAATGTAGTTAATACCAAAAAATTCTACCCCGCTCCAGAAAAAAGATCTGAAATTTTTAGGTTTTTGCATGTAAGTTGTTTCGATGAAAAACCTAAAAATATAAAAGGAATATTAAATTCAATTAAGCAGTTTTTATTAAATAATCATTTTGCAGAATTCATATTTGTGGGCGACGGAAAGGATTTTAAAGAGGTGCATTCATATGCTCAAGAGATTGGTATTTTAAATCAAGTTAAATTTGTTGGAATAAAAATGGGTGAAGAATTAGTTAATGAATTCCACAAAGCACATGCATTTATTTTATTCAGTAATTATGAAAATCAACCTGTGGTTATTTTAGAAAGTTTGGCATGTGGCATTCCTGTAATTGCAACAAGAGTAGGCTCCATCCCTCAAATGATAAACCAAGAAAATGGAATATTAATCAATTCAGGTGATGAAAACGCACTTTTAGATTCCATGATTTTAATTAAAAATAATTATCATAAATACGACCCTAATAAAATAAGTTCGGATGTAGAAAAAAAATTCGGTTTTGAAGGAGTAGCTAATGAATTTAAAACTTGGTATGAATCAGGAAAAATTTAAAATTATTTTACTCCTAAACTCTGAAAAAGTTTATTTATGGCAATTCAAAATAATTGAAGAAATTATTAAATCGCCCGAAAATTCCATTGAAGCTATTTTTATTCATGATTCATATGTTTATAAATCAAAAAGGCAATTAAAAAATTTATTCTGGGAATTATTTGAGCGTTATTTTGTAAAACTAAAATCAAAAGAAATAATTAGTCATGAATTATTTAAAAGTCTCCCTAAACACCTTATTAAACCTATAAATAAAGGATATAAACAAGAATGGAATAAGCCAGATTTAGAACTAATTCAATCCTATAAATCTGATTTAATAATTCGTTTTGGATTTGGAATACTTTCAGGTGAAATTTTAAATTCAGCTAAATACGGAGTTCTATCATTTCATCACGGAAATCCGGAAATTTACCGAGGTGGACCGCCCGCCTTTTGGGAATTATTACACGGAAAAAAAGAAGCAGGAATTATTATCCAAATTTTATCCAATAAATTAGATGCTGGAAAAATTTTAGTAAAAGAAAATTTCAAACTTAGTGCTCATTCTTACTCAGAAAGTCTAGATCATTTATTCCTAAATTCTGCACTTTTAATAAACAAAGCTTTATATCAGTTAAAAAAACAAAAATATATTTCATTAAATAGTCTAGGTAAAATTTATAAATCCCCTAATAATTTTAATTTCATTATTTTCCTTGCGGGATTATTAATTAATAAAATAAAAATTAAATATCAGAATTTATTCCTACAAGAAATTTGGGCTGTTGCAAAAATTCAAGATTTAAAAATAAACGATATAATTCAGAATAATTCAGAAATTATTAATCCAAAATGGATAGAATCCTCTCCAAATTCATATTATGCAGATCCTTTTCCTATTAATCATAATCTTTTAGTTGAACATTATAATTATTCAAAAAAATTAGGAAAAATAGCTCTTTTAGAAAATGAAAAAATAAGTAAAACTTATTTTGAAAAAGACTCAAATCATTATTCATTTCCTTTTATCTCGTATAATGAAAATGAAATAAAAATTATTCCAGAAAATTATGATTCAAATTCATGTTATGAATACGATTTAGATTTAAATAATAAAAAAGAAATTATTCCAATTCCTTTAATTGATCCGGTACTTTTTATTAAAGACGAATTTGAATGGATCTTGGGTTCATTAAAAGAAACAGGAAGTAATGAAGCTTTATTTGCCTATTATAGAGAAAGAGAGGGTTTAGATTCTAAATTTATTCCCCATCCGTTAAATCCGATTGTTACTGGTTTAAGAGGGAGCAGAAATGCTGGACCCATATTTAAATTAAATAATAAATTTTATAGAATTGCTCAAAATAGCACCAATACCTATGGTGAAAGTATTATTATAAAGGAAATTATTAAATTTAGCCCTGATGAATATGAAGAAAAAGAATTAAAAGAGATTAGAGCCGATCATTTCAAAAAATATAATAGAGGTATTCATACCTTAAGTTTTAATGAACACTACATTTGTATAGATGCCAAACGCTTTGAATTTAAATTCACTAAATAAAGACATGATTTATAATACCATAATTAGGTTAGTTACAGCACTATCCTCATTGTGGATTATGGTTTTAATTTCTAGAAGTTTAGGTGCAAACGGAAGGGGAGAAACTGCTTTTTTTATTCTAAATATCAGTCTTTTACAAATCATTCATTTTATTTTTGGTGGTACTGTTTTAGCCTTAATAAAAAATAAAATAAAAGCGGAACTTAGCCTAATTATTAGCTCTATTTGGATATTAGTAATAAATATTTTAGCCGTTCCATTAATAGGTTTTTATTATAATTATGATATCAGTTATTTATTATTTTTATTCTTCGCTTCTTTTTATTCTTCTTACTTACAAAATTTATTGAGCTTATTCCAAGCCCATAAAAATTTCAAAGTATTTAATGCGCTTAACTTGGTTCAAGTTTTAAGTTATACTTTATTAATATTTATTTATACGATAATAGGATCCCAAAAAATAGAATTCGTATTTTTTTCAATTCTATTATCTTATTTATTAGCCTCCATTCTAGGTCAAATTCAATTAAAAAAAATAGATTCAAATCCTCTAATTCAATTTAAAATAAAAGAAATAATTAAATATGGAGCACAAAAGGGTTTATTAATTCAGGGGGCTAATTTAAGCCAGTTTTTAACCTACCGAATTTCATATTTTTTCATATTAGCTTCATTGGATCAATCTTCATTGGGTATATACTCCAATGGAATTGCTTTAGCAGAGGGATTATGGATTTTCAGTAAAAGCATAAGTAGCATTCAATTTGCACAGGTATTAAATGAAAAATCAAATATTAAGAATATTATATACAGCCTGAAATTATTAACACCAGCCTTTATTTTGAGCCTTTTTGGTGTTATAGTATTAAATAGTATTCCTGAAAATTGGTATTTAGAAATTTTAGGGATGGATTTTAAGGGAATCAAACAAGTAATCATGTATTTATCACCAGGAATAATATTATTATCATTAAATCATATTTTATCAAGTTATTTCAGTGCATCAGGTAAAAACCATATCAATACAATAAATAGTATTATAAACTTATTAATTACCCTAATACTAATTCAACCATTAATAACCAAATATAAAATAAATGGAGCGGCAATAACGGCAAGCGTTTCATACCTTGCGGGATTTTTAATATTTATATTCTTAATAGCAAGAGAGTATACCCAAAACAAAAAGGCCTTAAATAAATAATTTATTTATAAAAAGGTTTGAAGGATAAAATCATAAAACACCAAGCCAAATGTAACCATTAAAATCACCTAAGAAATTGAAGCTAACAAAACGATTCAAGAAGTCCTGAAACCATATATCACACCTCTACAAACTCTCATTTAAACATTTAAAGACAATTAAAATATTTCACATCCATAAAAGCCAAACATTCACCTAGGAATTTACGGATATTTTAAGCATTAAATCAAACTTAAAGAGCTGTATCGCACTTAGAAATTTTTAGTTTAGATCTTTGATTCCATAAGGCAGACTTGAAGCTGAAAAAAAAAGGGCAAAAAAAAATCCTATGTTACGAATAACATAGGATATAAATAAT